>Ga0206124_10000106_pt1 | contig 62947 bp, 59 predicted proteins | sample Helgoland_Spring_3_FD_148671 | JGI IMG/M metagenome (GOLD analysis project Ga0206124, IMG submission 148671) | Pelagic subsurface seawater microbial communities from Kabeltonne, Helgoland, North Sea - Helgoland_Spring_Bloom_20160321_2 | ecosystem: Environmental > Aquatic > Marine > Epipelagic ... | reverse complement strand
TAGAATTAGATTGTCCAATATCGTGCCTGTTTTATTTAATATTCCAACTACCTTATATGGTTGTTCGGCATGTACATCACCAGTATCAATCAGGCCGTGTGAACCTACAAAAAATTTATTCATCTTTAATTGTGTGTAATTAGCTACATTATAACCAATTATAGATTGCATAGGTTTTTCCCATACTTTACCTACTTTAAGATTTGCATTGTATAATTTGAGGATATTTTTACTTGTGCCTACTATCCTGAAGTTCTGAAAATTGTCACCTAGTGAAATTGGGGTGCCGCTCCTAATAGCAGGGTGTTTAATTATATTTAAAGCATTTTTATAACTTATATTACCAGTAGGAATATCGATATGATGAATCGTAGATAAAATTAGCTGAAGAGGGCTTCCTTTAGCTCCAACAACAACGTCTAAATTTGGGTTGTTTTTGTTAAAGGTATTTTTAGTAATCTGGGTTACTAAAATAGACACAGTTATTATTGTCATCCCCACTATCATTAAAAACATGCTGAGCAAAAAATTTAACGGATTAGACTTTAAATAAAGATATGAAATTGAAAATATATTTATAACTCTTCTCCTAATTTCAAGGTTTGAGAAAAATTAAGAATAGACTGCACACGTTTATCATGAGTAATAAGAATCAAGGATGCTTTACATCGTGCACTTTCATCTTTAATAAATTGAGAAATTATTTCAGCATTTTTATCATCAAGAGATGAAGTAGGTTCGTCACAAAAAATCCATTTGGGGTTACCTATAAAAGCTCTGGCAACTGCAAGTCTTTGTTTTTCTCCAACACTTAATTTTGATACTTTTATGTGTGATTTGTCAGCTAGTCCAACTCTTTGTAATAGATCATAGAGATTTTTATCTCCAGAACCTTGGGTAGTCTTACCAAGTTCTAGGTTTTGTTTAATAGTAAATGCATTAATTAAATTAAAATTTTGAAAAACAATTCCAAGCTTGTCACCTCTAAAATAGTCAATTTTATTCTCAACTAAATTATAGAGATTAATGTCATCATATAAAACTTTACCTTCAGTAGGTTTTTGAAGACCACATAATATACTTAGTAAAGTTGTCTTACCAATACCAGAAGGACCCGTGATTAAAAGATCCTTCTGATTTTCAATATTAAGATTTATATTTGAAAATAACTTATGACCATCTATAGAAAATGAAAGATTTTCACAAATTAACATTTTAAATCATTATCCTAAACATTCTTTCAAACTTTTAGCCATGTTCGTAATGAGTTGTAAATAAAAATCTTTATTTTCAGAAATGTTAACTCCAAGAGGGTCTAGTGTTCCTATTTTAGCATCAGTTCCCTCAACAACTATCTTAACTAATTTGCTGTCAAACTGTGGTTCTTGAAATACGCACAAAGCCTTGGATTTAACAATTTTGTCTTTTATTAAAGAAATTTGCTTGGGGGATGATGCTATGTCTCCTTCAAGGGCAACAGACCCAACTGCATTTAACTCAAAAGTTTTTTCAAAATACTGGTAAGCGTCATGAAAAACTATGTAAGGTTTATTCTTAATAGGTGACAATTCTTTTACCAATTCCATTTTTAAATTTCTAATTTTATCAATAAATTTGGTTGTATTATCATTATATATTTTTGAGTTTTCTGGAAAATAAAGACTTAAGACTTTATTAACTTTTTGTACGATTTTTATTGCATTGTCTGGGCTTAACCAAACATGCACGTCGTCTTCTTTTTCATGGTCATCATGATCATCATGTTTTTTACCATGTTTATCATGGTCATCATGATCATCATGGCCGTGATGGTCATGACGTTCCCATGCATCATTATCACGGATAGCTAAATGATTAACACCTGATTCTTCCATCAGGTTTATTAACTTAATATTTTTAGGTAAGTTTTTAAAAACTTTTGTAATACTACTCTCTAGATGGTTTGAAACATAAAAGATTATATTACCATTTTGTAAAACTTTTACGTCCGAAGGTTTTAATTTAAAATCATGTGGTGATTGTTCCGATGGTATAATTGTTATACTTTTTCCCGTATTGCCAATTACGGCACTTACTAGAGAATTTATTGGCTGTATAGTTGAAATTACTCCCGTTGTTTCCGTTGCAAAAACATTAACACCTGTACAAATAAATAAAGCTAAAATAGAAAAAAACTTGATCATTAGAGGTCCTTTAAAATTTTTATTGAAATGTTATAACATAACACTATACTTAGCTATGAATGTCAAGTTTAATGTTGTATGGTTAATTATGAAATTTAATTTAAAAAATACAAAAGAAGTACAAGATTCTATCGCAAAAGTCTTTGAAATTTGTGAATTAAATAGTTTAGTATTTACAGAAATACGCCAAAAAATATTTGAAATAATTATAAAGTATAAGAAACCCATAAAAGCTTATGAAATTTTAGATGTTTTTACCGAAGTTACAGGAAAAAGAGCTCACCCACCTACAATTTATAGGGCAATAGATTTTTTAATAGAAAATGGTTTTATACATAAATTAAACTCTATTAATTCATATGTTGGTTGTTTCCATCCGAAGGTTCATAAAGAGTGTTATTTTCTTATTTGTAAAATATGTAATATCTATCAAGAGTGTTGCGATAAAAATTTAACCGACAATATATTTAAAACAGCTAACAAAAGAGATTTCATAGTAAGTAACACAACTTTAGAAATTGAAGGCCATTGTCATGGTTGTATTCAAAAATGAAATCAATAAATGCACTCATATCTGCTAAAAACATTAGCGTCATAAAAAATCAAAAATCTATTTTAAAAAATATTGATATTCAGATAAATAAAAATGATTTTGTTTCTATAATTGGCCCAAATGGTGCTGGTAAAACAATGCTTCTAAAATGCCTTATGGGCTTTTATAAACCTGAATTTGGAGAAATTAATAGAAAGGAAGGTTTGAAAATAGGTTATATGCCTCAAAGTATTAAAGTTATAAATACAATACCTATAAATGTTAAAAGCTTTATAACAGTTCGAAAAAAATTTGATAAAATCTCATTTCAACAAGTTATTTTAGAAACTCAGATAGATAAAATCATTGATAAACAATTATCAATTTTATCTGGTGGGGAAATGCAAAGAGTTCTGTTGGCTAGAAGTCTACTAAATAATCCAGATTTGTTGATTCTAGACGAACCAGCTCAGAACTTAGATATTTCAGGTCAAATGAACTTCTACAAACTCTTGCAATCTATTTATAAAAAAAGAAACCTTAGTATTTTGATGGTATCTCATGATTTACATCTTGTGATGGTTTCTACTAAGAGGGTACTATGTCTTTCCAATCACATATGTTGTTCAGGTAAACCTCAGCAAATTACAAAAGATCCAGAATTTATTTCAATGTTTGGAAAAGATATGGCAAACATGATGGCTGTCTACCAACACTCTGATAGTAGACATAATCATAATAATCAGAATTTTATCATTGGAGAAGAAAATAACTGATCCTTTTATTCTTAGAGGTATTTTAGCAGGGTTGGCAGTTGCTATGATATCAGGCCTAGTAGGTTGTTTCGTTGTATGGAGAAGAATGTCTTATTATGGTGAATCAATAGCGCACAGCTCTTTGCTTGGAGTAGGATTAGGTATTTTAATGGGTGTAGGCATTAATTTAGGTATAGTGTTTACATGTTTATTGTTTGGTATTCTATTTTTATGGTTACAACAAAGTAAACTTTTATCCTCTGATACTTTATTAGGTGTATTGGCTCATCTAGCTCTTTCAATTGGTATTATAGTTATTTCAATGAATAGAATTAAAATCGACGTTCATGCTTTCTTGTTTGGTGATATTCTAGCTGTAACACAGAATGATCTCTGGGGTATGTATTTAGCAGTATTATTTGTAGTAATAATTATTTGTTTAAATTGGTCATCATTACTTTTAGTCACTATCGATGAGGATCTGGCAAAAGCTGAAGGGGTAAACCCTTTGTTTATAAATCTACTTTTAACTTCAATTCTTACAATCGTTGTTGCAGTATCAATTCAAATTATTGGATTACTTTTGATAACAGCAATGTTGATAATACCTGCGGCAACATCTAGGAGGTTGGTAAATTCTCCAGAAATGATGGCTATTGTTGCAACCCTATTGGGAATTATATCAGTAATTTTAGGTATTTATCTATCAGTAGAAATTGATGCGCCATCCGGACCATCAATAGTAGTAGTTAGTGCAGTTTTGTTTTTTATTTCCCATTTTTTTGGAATGTTTCTAAAAAAGGAATAATAGAATCATAATTTAAATAAATTAATTATACATGATTATGGCTTTAATATTATTTTACCTTTGGCTCCTCGGGAAAGAATTTTTTCTAAAACCATACTAGCTTCTGACAAAGGAAATTTTTCTTCTACAAGAGGTTTAATTAATTTATTTTCATACCAATGAAAAAGCTCAATCATATTTTCTTTGTACCTTTCAGGTTCTCCTCTGGTAAAAGCACCCCAAAAAACACCTACAACACTAAATTCTTTAACAAGAGCTAAGTTAACCGCTAATTTTGGGATAGTACCTGAAGCAAACCCAATGACTAATAGCCTACCGTTTCTAGCCATAGTTCTTGCTACAGTTTCAAAAATATCTCCTCCTACAGGATCAAATATAACATCAACACCTTTACCATCTGAAATAGTTTTCAACTCTTCTTTTAAATTATCGTATCCAATAGATATATCTGCTCCATTGTCTTTAGCTATTTTTTGTTTTTCATCATTAGACGCTACAGCAATCACTTTAGCGCCCATAATTTTGCCAATTTGTATTGCGGCTAATCCGGTAGAACCAGACGCTCCTAAAACTACAAGTAATTCTCCTTTCTGAAGTCTGCCTCTTTGTTTTAGAGCATAATGGGAAGTACCATATGCACATAATAAAGCGCATGAATCATCAAATGACATGTTTTCAGGTATTTTGAATACAGAACTCTCTTTAACTGCAGTTTGTTCAGCATACCCGTTTAATTGTGATAATGCAGTCACTCTATCACCAATTTTAAAATTTGATACGTGCTGACCTGTTTTCATTATTTCACCTGAAACTTCCATTCCAGGTATAAAGGGTGTTTCAGGTTTTAACTGATATTTTCCTTGAACTAATAGGCCGTCAGGAAAATTTACACCAACAGATTTTACATCTATAATTACACTATCATCGTCAAGTTTTGGTTGATCTACTTCTTTATATTCAATATCTTGGATGGGTCCAAAATTATTACAAACAATAGCTTTCATTTTTGTTCCTTTTGCTTTTTTCAAGGAAAAACTAAAGAAATTGTCTCAGCAATAAAAGCTGGTTTATCTTCATCTTTAATTTCTAATTCGCATTTATTGACTACTCTAAAACCACCGTTATTCATTTTCTCACACGATATAATAGTTCTATTTAATCTAACTTGTGAACCTACCTTAACCATATTAATAAATCTTACTTTATCAGAACCATAATTTAATGTTCTAGAAGTATTTCTGATTTCTGCATTTTGCGCTGCAAGTTTTGGAAGTAGAGATACCATGAAATAACCATGTGCTATAGTTTTTCCATCAGGCATTTCTTTTTTAGCTCTTTCTTCATCTATATGGATCCATTGGTGATCTGATGTTGAGTCTGCAAATTTGTTAATTTTATCTTGAGTAACGTCATACCACTCACTTGGAGTTAATGGTTTGTCGATGAATTTTTTAATTTCTGATGGACTTTCAATAATTACCATTTTTTAATCTCTTATTTTAATATGTTTAAAAAATTATTTTAAATGATAATGTATTTTATATTAAATAAAAATAAATTTTTTATGGGGATTTAAATGTCTCATTCAAATAAAATAAAATTAGAAGGTGTTATACCAGCTACATTGTTAGCTTTTGACAAAGATTTTCAAATTGACGAAAAATCTAGTAGAAAGCACATAAAAACTTGTGCTTTAACTGACGGAATATCTGCTCTCACCATTAACGGACACTCATCTGAAGTGCATGCATGTAATTTTGAAGAACAAAAAAGAATATTGAATTTTTCACTTGATGAAATTGGCGACATTATTCCAATAATAAATGGTGTATATGCAGATGGTAGTATAGAAGCAGCTAAAATTGCTAAAATGTCTCAAGAAAATGGAGCTTCTGCTTTACTCTGTTTTCCTCCACAAAGTATGTCTATGGGAGGGCATCTAAGGCCAGAAATGGCTCTTGAGCATTTTAAAAGAATTGCTGATGTGACAGATTTACCCTTGATATGCTTTAATTATCCATCTTCTGGCAACTTAACTTATCCATTTGAAACATTATTAAAATTATTTGAGATAGTGCCTACAATAAAGGCAATAAAAGACTGGTCAAATGACCCTATGCTACATGAAAAACATATAAAAACATTTCAAAACTTATCTAATCCGGTGAATGTTCTAACTACTCATAGTTCTTGGTTAATGTCTTCGCTTGTTATGGGTGCAAAAGGTCTTTTGTCTGGAGCAGGTAGTGTGATAGCAAACTTTCAAGTTGCTTTATTCAGAGCAATTCAGAAGAAAGATTTACAAGAAGCCCAAAAAATAAATGATCAAATATTTCCTTTGGCTCAGGCATTTTATTCACCACCATTTTTAGATATGCATAATAGGATGAAAGAAGTATTAGTTTTAACTGGACATATGAAGGAAGCTGTTGTTCGTCCCCCGCTTATGAAAATCAGCGAAAAAGAAATAAATAACTTAAGAAAAGCTTTAAAGCAATCTGGTTTAAAATAATCTTTTAAAAAAGTGAAGATCAAGCGTCATGGATTTTCACATATTCGAAGTCACCGGGTTTATTGTCAATTCCCAGATCTGGAGCCGCTATCCAATCTGCATAAACTCCAGGTTCAGATACTGGTGTCATAAGTGACTCAATGAATAAATTATCATCTTTTGTTGGTAAATATTTATTACTTTCTTTGTTCCAACTTTCCTCTGTCAAAACATCGCCTGATGGCGATATATGAGCGCTCATAAAAGTACCAATTTTTCTATTAAAACCCTCAAAAGGTAATTTAATGTTAAAATTTATCTTTGCCTCTTCAATAGTCCTATTCCATCTTTTTATACTCACTGCAGTATCTTTAGTATAGTCGTCTCTTAATCTCATATTTAGTGATAAAAGGGCAGGAGCTTGTTTGTTAATTATTTTTTGATTAGCAAATTCTAAAATCGGATAGGTATCATTTTTAAGAATATGATCATCTTTAATTTTTGTTTCCCAAAATCTTCCTTTTACACCAGCTGTATATGTGTTAGCAGCATTTGTAGAAATTTCTGATCCAAATAGATCTAGTGATAAAGAGTAATGAAGATTAATTTTTTTTTGGATGGTGGGTAGATCAATTACGCCTAACTGTCTTATCTTATCAATATCAAATGGATCTGAAATACCAGCTTTATTCATCATTTCACAAGTTTTCTTTATGACTCTTCTTACACCATTTTCTCCAACAAACATATGATGGGCTTCTTCTGTAAGCATGAATCTACAAGTTCTTGACAGAGGGTCGAACCCAGATTGAGCTAATGCTTCTAATTGCATTTTACCGTCTCTATCTGTAAATGCTGTAAACATAAAAAATGAAAGCCAATCTGGTGTTGATTCATTAAAAGCTCCTAGCATTCTTGGTGCATCTTCAGATCCAGACTGTCGCTTAAGTAGCTCATTTGCTTCTTCTCTACCATCAGATCCAAAATATTTTTGAAGTAGATATACCATTGCCCATAAATGTCTTCCCTCCTCAACATTTACTTGAAATAAATTTCTCATATCATATAAGGATGGTGCTGTACTTCCTAAAAATCGCTGTTGTTCAATTGAAGCAGGTTCGGTATCACCTTGGATAACAATTAATCTTCTTAGCATCGATCTGTATTCACCAGGAACTTCTTGCCACACAGGTTCGCCGATATGATCACCAAATGGAATTGTTCTTCCTTCTTTTTGAGGAGCTAGTAAAATACCCCATCTATATTCTGGCATTTTAACGTAATCAAAAGTAGCCCAACCATCTTTATCAACATTAATTGCTGTTCTTAAATAAACTAACATATCTTGAAATCCTACTGGACCAAGATCTTTCCACCAGTCAATATATCCAGGGTGCCATTTTTCAAGAGCTTTAAGAACTCTTCTATCTGAAGATAAACTAACATTGTTAGGAATTATTGTATCATATTCAACTTGACTACTTAACATTTTTACCTCGCTTATGTTCTTTCTTTAGTATACATTCCTTTGTTTCCAGTACCATATTTTTTTAAAGCACCTTCTTCTCCTACTGCGCTTGGTCTTTGAAAAATCCAGTTTTGCCACGCAGTCAACCTTCCAAAAATTTTTGTTTCCATAGTTTCTTTTCCCGGAAACCTTAAATTTGCCTCCATGCCCACCATAGAATCAGGAGAAAAACTACTTCTTTCTTCTAAAAACAATCTTATTTCATCATCCCAATCTATGTCGTCAAAAATAAATGTTATTAAACCTAATTCATATGCTTCTTTTGCCAAAATATATTTACTTTGGTTTTGTTTTGTAAGAAGCAATTGATTAGGTAATCCAATAAATCTAGTGTTTAATCTAGACATATCATTTGACATTAAAAATCTACCAAAGTTTGAATTAGATAAAACAATACTTGCTTCTTTATTATTAAGTTCTTCAAACTTACCTTCAGCCATATAGCTTCTATCGGCAGAAAAAATTAATTCACAAAGAAAACCTGCATAACATGAACCAGCTTCTATTAAAGTTGTTAAAGTTCTTGATGTTAGATCAATTCTTTTAAAAACTCGAGACCAATAATAAGAAATCTCTTTTATAAACCAATGATTTTCAAAAGTTTCAAATAACTTGTCATAAGAAAGAACCTTTCCTATTTCTCCTCTTGTTTTAAAAAAAATAATTCCAATTTCTAATTCATTGAACCTTAAATATAAAATAGCATCATCCAATTCACGAGCACAACGTAAAAGCCAAACATCGTCGCCTTGAGACAAAATATCTTCAATGTTTATCGGAGCTTTGTCTACAGGAGCCTGAATTGTGATAGTTACAGATTTTTTATCTCTATCTATATTAACAGATATAGTAGAGTATTTAATCTCATTTTCATTTATTATATTTTTTTTTATATTATTTAGTTTAATACCAGTTAAATTATCCATATTAGGTTTTTTAATAGACTTTTCTTCTATTAATGCTTGTAGATCATCATTTAATGTAGTTTTTTTTAAAATTGTATCTACTAGACGCCATTCAAAAGCTTTTTTGGCTTTAACACCTTCTTCCATAGTACAAAACACATCAGCAAGGTCTCTTCTTATCTTTCTTTTATCTGTAAGTCTTGTCAAACCTCCTGTTCCAGGAAGAACAGCAAGGAGTGGAACTTCAGGCAATGATATACTTGAGGAACCGTCATCCATCAAAATAATATGATCACATGCAAGCGCAAGCTCATATCCACCACCAGCACATACCCCTTCAACTAAACAAATAAATAGTTGATTAGACTCTTTTGATGAATTTTCTAAAAAGTTTCTAGTTTCATTTGTGAACTTACAAAAGTTAACTTTATGCGCATGATCTGAAGACGCTAACATTTTGATATTGGCACCTGCACAAAATGCTTTCTCATTTCCTGACTTTATAATTACAGAATTTACATTTGGATATTCAAACCTTAACCTTTGAACAGCATCTGCTAACTCTATATCAACACCAATATCATAGCTGTTTAACTTTAATTTATATCCATCAAAAAAACCTGCATCTTCATCAACTTTCATTATTAAAAATGCTTTTGTATTTTCAACTATTAATTGCCAATGTTTATAAATAGAAGGGTTTGTATCAAAATTTATATTTGGACGCATTCTTACCTCAAGTTTATTTTTAATAATATAATTGTATAAGTATTTTAATATTAAAGACTATATAATTTTTTTAATAAAAGCATTAATATGCTCGATTGTTTTATCTGTATATTCAGTAAAGGGGTTATGTCCACAGTCTTTAATTACAACTTTATCAAACGGACCACGAACTTTTTGTTCTAAAATATTTATTTGGTTTATCGTTCCATAAGGATCGTTTGTTCCCTGCAAAGCCAAAATTGGAGTTTTTATTTGAGGTAAATACTTTAAAATGTTCCAATTTTTGAAATCGGGGCTTAACCAGACATTACTCCAACCCCAAAAAGCATTATCAACATCATTATGAAAACGTTCTAATTTTGATTTTAAGTTTTTATATTTATATTGATAAGAAATATCTTCAATGGCATTAATACTTTCTTGTTCCACAAAAAAGTGAGGGGCAATCAAAATTGTGCCTAACAATTGTTCTATGTTTTTTGATTTACTCCCTATACTGGCTATTGTGCCTCCATCACTATGTCCAATTAAAAAATAATTTTTAATTGATAAACTTTTAATGATTTTAGGTAAATATTCCTCTGCTTCAATACTCATATAATTTGTAGGTCTAGGTAATTTAATAGTTGATGATTTTCCATAACCAAACCTTGAATATACAAAAACATTTAGTTTTGTTTTAAGATGAATTAATTCTGGTATTTTTCTCCACATAGCAATTGAGCCAAGACCTTCATGCAATAAAATTAATACAGGAATGTCATTGGATATATCACCAAAAACTTGATATTCAATTATTTTACTATCAATTTCTAAAAATTTTATTTCTGTATTACTACTTTGTTTCACTTTCTTAACTTAAACCTTTGTACTTTTCCTGTAGCTGTTTTAGGAAGTTCGTTAATAAAGTTTATCCATCTAGGATATTTCCATTTACCTATTTTGTTTTTTACATGCTCTTTTAAGATATCCTCTTTACCTGATTTAGGGACATTTTCATTTAAAATGACAAATGCACATGGTTTATCTAAACCTTCTTTATCTTGTTTTGCAACGACGGCTGCTTCTAGGACAATTTCATGAGATATTAATGCTTGTTCAACTTCAAATGGTGATATCCATATTCCACTGACTTTAAACATGTCGTCAGTTCTACCACTATAAATATACTTTTCGTCTTCTAATTTTTCATATTTATCTCCAGTTCTTGTCCATTCTCCTTCAAAGGTATTTCTTGATTTTATTAGTTTATTCCAATAACACGTTGCAGATGATTTACCTTTAACAAGCAATTCTCCAATTTCTCCAATAGACACCTCTGTTCCACTTTCATTAACCAATCTTAATTCATATCCAGGAACAGCACTACCTGAAGTGCCATATATTATATCATCTGGTTTGTTTGAAAGAAAAATATGAAGCATTTCAGTCGATCCAACACCATCTAAAATATCTACTCCAGTTATTTTTTTCCAATCAGTTCCAATTTGAAAAGGAAGAGCCTCTCCTGCAGACACGCAAAGTCTCAAATTTGTAAATTTTACATTAGCTTCTTTTTTTAAACTAGCTATCATTGCTGCATAAATAGTTGGCACAGCAAATAAAATTGAAGGTTTTATTAATTTCATTACTTCCTTAACACTATCAGGTGTAGGTCTTAATGGATAAAGGGCAGTAGTTGCTCCAACTCCCAAAGGGAAAGTCATCGCATTTCCTAAACCATATGCAAAAAAAAGTTTAGCTACAGAAAAAACTATATCTGTTTCTTTTATATTTAAAATCTTTGAGGCGTATGTTTCATAAGTTTCTAATAAACTCCCATGTACATGAATAACTCCTTTTGGTTCTCCTGTAGAGCCTGAGGAGTACAACCAAAAGGCAGGCTCGTCTTTTAAAACTATAAGTGGTTCTTGTGGAACACATAAATCCATCTCAGATTTAAAATGTTTAAATTCTTTAATATTATTATCTTTACTAATGAGAAATATATTCTCAATTGGATTATCAATTTCAGACGGATTAGGAATTAAATTTTGAATTTCCTCTGAAATAAAAATAGTTTTAGCTCTGCAATCATTTAAAATAGAATTAACAATATCTTTTGACAATAAAGTATTTACAGGGACAGGAATAACTCCAGCTTTGAGGCATCCCCAAAAAATTACTGGAAACTCGATTTGGTCTAATACCAACATTAATACTCTTTCTTCTCTTCGAATATTATATTTTGCAAGTAGATCAATAATTTTATTTGTTTCTATAGATAGATCCTTGTATGAAATACTTCTACCATCTGGAATTGCTTCAACAAATGCCTTTTTGTTTTCAATTGTTGAGTTTAAATGTCTATCAATAAAATAATAAGCAGCATTATTTTGTTTTGTTACTTTATCTTTAAACATAATTAACTACTCCCACTCAAGTTATCTATATTTTTAAAATAGCTTACAAAAATATTAACATCTAATGTTATTTATTAATTTAGATTAATACAAATTATCTTGCATTCTTTCTACTTATTGCTGTTTTAATGGTTTCAAAGCCTAAGTTCCTAATAATATCTCTTTTATACCTGTCAGTTGTGTATTGATCTGTCGCAGTATCTAAATCCCATGCAAAGTCATTTACAAGAGATTCAATTTCATTTAAGTCATCTGTAATCCAATCTCTTGCTGTAATTTTATCGCTAACACCACCTACAACAAACCTAACATTATTATGACTTGCAATTGCAGCAAATGAAGCAAGTGCAAAGTCACCGTGTTTTTCAGAAATTTCTTTAAAAGCGTAACCAGTTTGTTCTTTTGCTTTAGGTATTATTACCGACTTAATTACCTCATTATGATTTCTAGAATTTAATAGTGGACCAAGAAAAAAATCTTCTGCATTAATAATTCTTTGTGTAGATAAACTATTCAACTTTAATTGTCCTTTTAGAGCTATAAAACATAAAGGTAACTCAGAGCTAGGGTCTGCATGACATAAAGAACCTATGATTGTTCCACGGGCTCTATGTTGTTGGTGTCCAATATAAGGAAGACATTCGCTTATTAATGGTAAGTCATCTTTTGTTTTTATTCTATTTTCAAGTTGTAATTGTCTAAATAATGCGCTGATTTCAATGTTAGTCTTATTATCGATTAACGGAACATCATCTTCTATGGAATTGATATCAATCAAAACTTTTGGCTTTGCAATTCTCATATTTAACATTGCAATTAAAGATTGCCCACCAGCTAATATTTGTGCATCCTCACCATACTCTTGCAATCCTTCAAGAACTTCTTGCCAATTTTTGGGTTGAAATAAGTCAAAAGATGCAGGTTTCATTTAATGACTTTCAAACATTTTAATATCAAATTCCAAAAATTATTTTTTCTATGTTCAGGTGATATTTCTTGAGCTAAACGATCAAAAAATTGATTTATAATTATATTTGAAGCAGTTTTTAAGAAACGACCACCTATAGCTGCAATTTTACCAGAAACTTGCACATCATATTGATAAGTTAATTCTGTTTTCTCTTTATTCATAGGTGACAATGTTATCAAACCTTCACCACTAGCTATTCCTAATGGGCCACTTGCTTTTCCAGATAGTTTTAAATTTTTTGGTTTATTTAATTTGCTTAATAGTACAGAAAATTCATATTCACCAGTAATCGGACCAAATTTAATTTTAATTTTACCTTCATAGTGGTTATCTTTTATTAATAAAATCTTTTCAGTAACTGGTAATATTTTTGATAGATTGTCAGGATTCAATAAAAAATCCCAGATTTGGTTCGGTTTTTTGTATAATAAATTATTTCCTTGGCCAGTAATAATATTATTTTTATCATTTGGCTTAATAAAGTTTTTATTTGAATTTAATTTAGATCTTGGTTGTTCTTTTAAATTAGAAGTGATGTAGGAATGAACTTTAGAGTGTGTTAGGGGAAGTGTAACATTATCGATTTTTAAAGCATCGCATGCTGCATTTGCTATAGCTACTGGAGTTGACATACAATTACCTTCACCTAAGCCTTTTGCGCCCAAGGGAGTAAAAGGGCTAGGCGTTTCAATATGAATTATAGAGGGTGTTGGCACCTCATAAGTTGATGGAAGAAGGTAATCTGCAAAAGTTCCAGCTAAAAAAGAGCCATCATCAGTATATTTAAATTCTTCAAACAATGCAGCTCCTAAACCATGAGCGAAAGCACCATAAATTTGTCCATTGGCTAATAAAGGATTTAAAATATTTCCAGCATCATGTCCTGTAATATACTTATCAACCCTTGTCTGACCGGTTTTAGGATTTATTTCTAAACCACAAATATCAAAAACAAAACCATAGGCAAGTGAACCATTAATTTGATCTTTGTTATTAGGCGGAGCTAATTGTGGTGGTGACCAATGAACAGTTTCTCTTAAACCATTCTCAGAGTTTTCTGGAAGTTCTCCTGGAGACCAATGTGCTAATCCAACTAATCGATTAAAAGATATTTTATTATCAAAATTATTTTTATCTATAACGAAATTATTTTCAAATATTATATTTTCAGCTTTACAATTTAGTTTTGTAGAAGCAATTTTTAATATTCTTAATTTTAGTTTTTTTGCCGCAAGAGATGTCGTACCTGCGACTGCTCCTGCAAAACGACTTGAATAATTACCTGCAGCAATGGACCACGCATCTTTTTGAGTATCCAATTCACCATTAACAAAAACATTTTCAAAGCTTAATCCAAAAATATCGGCAACAATTTGTGCAAGTACAGTTTTATGGCCTTGACCTTGTGGAACGCTGTCACATGTTACATAAATTCCACCAGTAGGTCCTATTGATACAGTCGCACTTGCAATGGCTCCTCCTTTATGTCCTGATTTTTCTCTTTCTTTAAATGGTACTGCCGTAGTTATGTAACCCATATTTGATACGGATGGTTCTACTATTGCAGCGTAACCAATTCCATACAAGTTACCTTTTTTTTGTGCTAAGTTTTGTCGCAACTTCATATCAGAAAATTCATTGGATTTTAAAACTTTATCCATCAATTTTTTATATTGACCAGAATCTAGAAGTGCTCCAGAAGCAGATTGATAGGGAAAATCTTTATCTTTTACTAAATTTAATTTGATAACTGCTAGGCGATCTAATTTTAGATTAACAGCAATTTTATGAACCAATCTCTCAAGAGCATAATAATGCTGAGGACCGCCAAAACCTCGATTTAAACCAGTTGGTGTTTTATTAGTTAGAACCACTCTGTTTCTACAAGATATATTTTTAACCAAATAAGCTCCAGATAAGTTTCCATGCATTCTATATAATGAAGCTGGTTCTGGTGCTCTCAAATAAGCACCAACATCATCAATTTGATCATAATCTAGCGCTAGAATTTCACCATTTCTTCTTACAGCAGCTTTGATAGTAGTCACTCTATTAGTGGCTGATGATGCTGCGGTTAAATGTTCAATTCTATCTTCAACCCACTTTATGTTTTTTCCTGAAATTCTTGAAGCTAAACAGGTTAATACTATCATTGGAAGTATAGCTTGTTTAATACCAAAACTACCTCCAGAATCTTGGTTTGATATTAACCTTAATTTATTTTCATTAACATTTAAAGATCTCGAAATCACAGAATGAAGGCTAAATGGTCCTTGAAAATTTGAGTGAACGGTATAACTTTTTTCAGAAGAATTATAATTGCTTTGAACTATAAAACCTTCAAGTGGAGTACAACTATTTCTAGGATATTCAATTTTCAACTTAATTATTTCATCAGCTTTTTTAAAAGCTTCTTTTGGATTTCCATATGAAAATTTTCTGTCACTGACCACGTTAGTTTTAGTTTTTTTATGAACTTTTGGTGAAGAATCCAACGTAGCATCTTCTGTCTTAATAATAGGATTATATTCTTGATATGTTACCTTAATATTATCAATTGCGTCTTCAGCAATATATCTGTTTTCAGCTAACACTAGAGCTATAGGTTCGCCTACATACCTAACATATTCAATTGCGCAAGGCCAAACCTCGATATCAATTCTTAAAACGGACAATAGAGGTTTTGAAAGGTTTGAAAATGATTTACCATCAATTATTGAATGCACTCCAGGAATACAAGAAGCCATTGTTGTGTCTAAGTTAAGAATTTTTCCTGCTGCATATTGAGATCTTAATACTGCAACGTGTAAAGTTCCAGGTGGATTACCTTTGTCGTCGCCATAAATTCCTTTACCTATAATTAATGTATCATCTTCTGATCTTTCAATTGATGATCCAATTTTACAATTATTAACTTTGTTGAGAATTTTCTCCATTAACAATTTTTACCTTCTATTTTCCTGTATAAACAGGTTTTCTTTTTTCTACAAAGCTTTGAACACCTTCTTTAAAATCACTAGAACTTCTAAGCCTGCCATATGTTTCACCTTCTAACTCAATTGCAACGTGTAAAGGCGCATCTTGAGATGCATTAAGAACAGTTTTAATGGCTCTTTGTGCTAAAGGTGATACTAAACAAAGTTCTTTAACAAGATTACTAGTCGCACTCTCAAGTTCGTTAATTTCAACCACTTCAGATGCTAGACCATAATTATAAGATTCTTCTCCAGAAATTCTTTTACCTCTCATTATCATATCTTTAACCCTAGATAACCCGATCATCCTAGCTAGTCGAACTGATCCACCTGATCCTGGTATCATTCCTATTTTCATTTCAGGAAGGGATAGCTGTGCACACTTAGTCACAATCCTGAAATCACAAGCTAAAGAAAATTCTAAGCCAACTCCAAAACAGTAACCTTGAATTGCAGCGATAACTGGTTTTCTAATTTTTTCAGGCGTCATTACGTTTTGAGCAAGCATAGTTAGTGTTTCTGGTGTCTCTTTTAAAAAACCTTCAATATTTCCTCCTGATGAGAAGTTTTTTCCATCTGCTCGTAAAATAATAACTCTTACATTTTCATTTTTATCTAAATCTTTCATAGCTTCAGCCATTTGAATTCTTTGCGAATATTGAATAACATTTAATGGGGGTCTTGATAAAATAATATCACCTCTATTATCTTCATTATTTACTTCAACTCTAAACCCATCGAATTCTTTAATAACTATTGCCAATTAAAACTCCTATATTTCTTAAAATTAATTTTCTGGTAGATCATATTTATCCATTAAACTATCCACCACACCATCAAAATAATCCCAAGGAGTTTCACGGTAACTGTGGTTTTTAATAATAAAAGAAGCTCCTGCATAGAATTTTTCGTATTGCTGTTGTCTTCCAGCAAATTCAGAGCCTACTACATCCCAGGCTAATTTAAATAGCTTCATTCTTGATTTTGCGTCCATTTGTGGGGTTTGAAAATAAGTTTCAAAATCTTTCTTTAGTTTTTCATTTTTCATAACATTAATACTTGCAGGCATTTGAAAAACACCTCCACCACAAAGTGTTCTTAATTCGTCAACAATTGGTGTGTAATTTTCGGTGCACCAATTTAATGCTGCGTACATCATTCTTCTATTGAATGTCATATGATTATTTGGCCAAGTTTCAGCCGCTTCTATTTGTCCATGTATCATTCCAGATAAATTAGCTTCTAATGATGACATTTTCCCAAGTGTTTCTCTTACTGCTGGAATTTGGTCTGCACCGGTGGCTTTAGCTATTTTATTACATAGTCCTGTTATTAATTCCATTTTGGACCAATATCTTACATTAGCTTGATGATTTCCATAACAATGGGCAGGTGTTTTTATGTATATCTCCCTAGCTAAAATAGCATCGTCCATCACGAATATTCTGTCCCAAGGAACAAATACTTTATCACACATTACAAGTACATCTGTTTCATCCATATTCCATGATAAAGGAGAGTCAAACTGATTGTCATAATGTGTTGATAGTGGTTGACGCATCCAGAGAGACAATCCCTCAATATTACAAGGTATTGCACATGTTATGGCTTGTTTGATCTGGTCTGGGGCTAGGGGAACAAGGTTGCCAATCCATATTTCATTGGCAAATACAGCGCTTGTAGCAAGCATCTTCATCCCTGAAATAATGACGCCTTTTTTATTTTCCTCTACAACAGATAGAGTTGGAATAGGAAGATTTTGCTTTTGATAAAATTCAGGGTTTCTTGCCGCTTGAGGAGGAACAACAGCATAAGATGCAAAAACATCATTTTTTTTCATGTATTTATAATAATTTAAGAGATTTTCTTTAAATTTATATTTACCACTATCAAAAATATCAGGATTTGTAGACATACCCGTTAAAAAACTAGCTACATGATCCATAGAACGTCCCATCATTCCAGATGTTTGGTCAGCAATAACTTTATGCGCTTTAGATCTTTTCCTTAAATCACTTTTGTTTTTTGCTTGTAAAAACCAAGTAGAGCATAGTTCGCCATTTTCTTCATATGACAAAACGTCTTTATAAATTTCTTGATGTTTAATATCATACAATTCAGCTACTTTTTGCGCGGCTTTCTCAAAGGCTGGATGAGTTGTAACGTCATCAATTTTTTCATCACCAATATAAACTACTCTTCCATCTCTTAATTGACTTAAGTGTTCCTTGCCTGTTTTAATCATCTTAAATCCTTAAAAATTAAAATTCAGTTTCATTTTTATAGTAATGTAATTCAAAAAGGACACAGCCTTTATCAGACTTAAAAGGACCATGATAAACGCCAGGAGGTCTACATGCATATGTTGATCCTTCAAATTGTTCTCCACCATTTCCATCTTCATCGTTTCCTACTATTAAATCCCCACTAACCAAATAAACTTCTTCCCAATGGTCATGAATAAATTTTTCAGTTGTAAATACACCAGGTTCAAATTTAAGTAATCTTGATCTACTTCCTGTCTTATTAACTTCATCAATGTCAGAAGCTAAAATATGTTGTTTTATTCCAGTTGGATAACCTTGAGGCGTATGCCAATTTTCGTTTGAAGAAATTTTAGTAAATTCAAGATGCGGTTTTCTTTTTAACATATTTCTTCCTCTTCTCTATTAATAATTCATCTATCTAAATCGTACTCACCTGCAAGTAATTTTCTTCTTAAAATTTTTCCTGTAGGAGATTTAGGTATCTCTTTTACAAAAATATACTCTTTTGGTCTTTTAAAGTTGGCCATACCAGATTCTTTACAATGTTTATCTAGATTACCAAATTCAATATTACCATCTCGTTTAATAAAACCACAAATTCTTTGCCCCCATTTTTCGTCAGGAAGTCCAACTACAACGACTTCAAGAACATTTTTATTTAACGACAATAAATTTTCTATTTCAATGGGTGATACGTTTTCACCTCCAGTTATAATCATGTCGTCAACTCTGCCAGTTACGAAAAGATCACCATTGTTATCTATGTAACCAATGTCATTTGTAAAATACCAGTTCTTGATTATAGACTTTTTATTAGCATCAGGTCTTTTTAAATATCCTGAAAAAGATTCTTCAGATTTAAGAGAAGCAATTATCTCTCCTTCAATATTTTTTTTAACAATTTTTTGAGGGTTTTTAGATCCAATTTCTACAACTCGAATACGCTGATTTATTCCAGCTTTGCCTGCTGATCCTGGTTTTTTATGTGCATTCTGATCAACAGTAAAAGTATAGACTTCAGACGATCCATAATGATTAACAAGTTGTATAGGTTTAAATGCTTTCATAACTTTTTTTATGAGACCATTGTTCATAGGCGCGCCAGCAAATCCTAATTTCTTGCATGATTTAACTTTATTATTTGTAAAACTCTTATCTTCGATTAATTCATGAAATAGAGTAGGTACCAAATATAAAGAAGTAATTTTAAACTTATTAATTAATTTTATAGCTTCTAGGGATGAGAACTTAGGTTGTGTTATAAATGTTCCATTAATTAGTGACATTGAAATTAATGATCTAATTCCCATTGTATGATATAAAGGCATAACACCAAGAGTGATTTCTCCATTTTTATACATATTTTGAGCGACATGAGCTAGTGCAGCTGACCTTTCAGCTAAATGTGTTCTTGGCACACCTTTAGGCTTTCCAGTAGTGCCTGATGTGTATAAAATTATTGAATAACTATCACTTTTTCCTTCAGGGTGGTTTCCAGGATTACCATTTTTAATAAGTTCGCTTATATTTAGTATTTTATTATTATTGCCACCAACAAAGATTTGTTTAATTTTCTTTGCCTCTAGCGACAGCTCTACTCCATCCATACTTTCTTTTTGAAAGAATATGCAACTAGCTTCTGAATTAGAAATACAAAAATCAATCTCCTCAGGCTTCATTCTCCAATTTAAAGGCACAACGATTAGATTATTTAATTGACATGCCCAATGTATTGTAGAGGCTTCAAAATTATTTTGGAGTAAAGTAATAACTTTTTCTTGTTTCTTTAAACCTAAATATTTTAAAGATCCTGATAGAGTATCTATTTTTTTAAACCATTCATAGTAGGTGTATTTGTAATCTAGACCTGCTATTGCTATTGCATCTGGATTTTTTTCTTTTGAAGCTAAAATTGTTGTTCCAAGATCAAACATTTTTTTGTTCAATTTCATTTATTCCAATGACTTCTTTTACTGCATTTATTATACCTGTATAACCCGTACACCTGCATATGTTACCGCTTAGCATTTCTCTAATTTTGTTAACATCAACATTTTTAGGCTTTGTGTTTAAAAATGCTATAATTGTTACTAAAAAACCTGGCGTACAATAACCACACTGTAAAGCATGATTTTTTTTAAAAGCTTTTCTTAAATTATCAAAGTTTTTATCATTTACTAACCCTTCAATAGTTACCAATTCTTTGCCATTTAATTGTGATGCAAACATCAAGCAGGATCTTATTGGTTCATTGTTTAGTAAAATCGTACAGGCTCCGCAAATTCCGTGTTCACATCCAACATGAGTGCCTGTTTCGCCAATTGTATGTCTTAAAAAATCGCTTAGAAGAGTTCTATTGTCTGTTTCCGTATTTATATCTTTATTATTCAATTTAAATTGAATTTTAATTTTTGAATCAGATTTATACAAAGGCATCAAATTTTCCTATTTACTATTTAAATAGTAAAATAAAGATAATTTTAAGCAATAAATTTTTTATAAATTTACTTGATTTGTCCACGCTCTATTACAAAAGATTTGTCTAGCATGCCTTGATAATGACCAGCATTACTTTCTGCAATTAGAGTTGTAACCCCTTCTTTTTTTAGATTATTCAAAATATCTATAATCCTTTTAGTAAGAGCAGGGGCGATTCCTTCTGACGGTTCATCTAGAAGTAAAAGTTTACTTCCAACCATAAGGGCTCTGGATAATGCTATAAGCTTTTGCTGTCCTCCTGATAAACTAGTAGAAGGTCTGTCTTTCAAATCTAAAGCTTCCGGAATAATTTTGTAAATCCAATCCAACCTTTGTTTCCAGTCATTTATATTAGTAGCCCAAACTGGAGTAAGAATATTTTCTTCAGCAGACATAGATGGTATTAATTTTCTATCTTCAGGCATATAGCCAATTGATAAATAGGCTCTTTTTTGTGATGGCATTTTAATTAGATCATGATCTTCAAATGATAATTCACCAGAAATAGTGGGCAAAATTCCCATTATAGCCCTCAATAATGTTGTTTTTCCTGCTCCATTCCTGCCAATTAGACCAACCATTTGACCTTTCTTTAAATCTAAAGAAACGTCTTTTAGGATCTCAATTAATCCGATATTTACATTTATTTTATCTAATCTTAACATAATTAAACCTTAATAACATATTTGTTTAATGCCCTAAAACATATTCAATAACTTTTTTATCTGATAAAGCTTTTTTGGGTGGAGCATCACATATAATTTCTCCTTGATAGAAAGCTATGACACGGTCAACGTATCTTTCAACTATTTCCATATCATGTTCAACAAATAATACTGAAGTTTCTGTTTGTTTTAATGCGGCAATAACTATATCCATAATGCCAAACTTTTCTTCAACAGAAACGCCTGAAGTTGGTTCGTCAAGTAATATTACCTTAGGGTTTCCAACCACAGCCATAGCAATGTCTAGAAGTTTTCTTATTCCTTGAGATAGGGTGCTAACTATATTGTCCTTTTGATCTAAAATTTTGTACAATTTCAGTATTGTGTCGCATTCTTTTGAAATAGACTCATCTTCTATGGGGTCCAATAATGTCTTACCACTTTTTTTAGCCAGTGACATTGCTATCATAAGGTTTTGTTTAACTGTCATTGTCATAAAAACTTGGCTAATTTGAAACGATCTACATAAGCCAATATGGGTTGCTTTTCTTGGTTCAATTCCAGTAATATCAGATCCCATGAATTCTATTTTACCACTTGTAGGTTTTAAATAACCTGTAATCATATTTACAAAAACAGTTTTGCCAGCTCCATTTGCTCCAATTATACCAATAATTTCTCCTTGATTTATTGAAACATTAATATCCTTAGCCGCTACAATACCTGAAAAAGATTTATTTAATTCAGATGCTTTTAAAACTATATTACTTGACATCTTTTTTCTTTCCATAGTTAAAAACTTTTTCAATTATTGACCATATACCACCTGGGAAAAAGAAAATTATTGCAAGTAATGTTCCACCAACGATTGCTGCCCAAGCTTGCGGTGCCCATTCAAAAGCGTATGTTCTTATGAATTCAAAAATTATCGCTCCAATAAAAGGTGCTAAAATATTTCCCCAACCAGACATTATTGTTATAAATACAAGCTCTCCAGATACATTCCAATTCACCATTGAATCTGGATCAACTTGACCAAGGCTTGCAGCCATAAGCCCTCCAGCACCTCCTGCTAAACAGGCTGAAATAACATATTTTATATGTATTGCTTTTTGTACAGAAAAACCAAGAAACTCTACTCTTATTTCATTATCTTGAATTGCTGTAGTTAAGTGTCCAAGTGTTGATCTAAGATAAGCTTGTATTGAAACAGCAGCACAAATAACAAAAAATGTTATAAGGAAGAATAAATATTGTCTTGTAAGCTCTAATCCAAAAAGCGTAGACGGAGAAATTGACATTCCATCAGTTGATCCTAGGAACTCGGCTTTAGCCAACAATCCATATAATACCATAGAAAAAGCAAGCGATAACATTGCAAAAAATATTTCTCTGTATTTTCTAAGAATAAACCCAAGACAAAAACCTAATAATCCTGCTGCAACAACTGCTATTGTAAACCTTAACAAGATATCAGTTATACCAAAATATTTTTGACATAAGGCAACAGCATATGCTCCAAAACCATAATATAATGCATGTCCGAAAGACACTAGGTTTGTTCGCCATAGTAACATAAGACCTAAAATAGCTAAGCCTCTAGACAAGCCATACATAAAGTTATTTTGCATCCAATCAGGTAAAATAAAAGATGAAATAACGCACAAGCTTATCATAAATACGATCAAAACTCTTACGCTTGTGTCTTTGAAAATACCAGTAAACATTAAATTTTCCTTGCTTTAGGAGGAGCAAATAAGCCCTCAGGACGAATAATTAAAACGATTGCCATAACGGCAAAAACAACAAACAATTCTAATATTGGAGCTTGATGAACTGCAAATGCTCTTAATAACCCTACTATTAAAGAACCAATAAGAGCACCAGGAATTGAACCCATTCCACCAATAACCACAACAGCAAAGCTTAAAACCACAAGGTCTATAGCAAAACCTGGAGATACAGATGTAGTAGGAGCAACATATGCACCTCCTAGAGCTCCTAAAATGGCACCTCCGATAAATGTTACAACATAAACTTTAGTAACGTTTATGCCCATAGCTTCACTTATTTCTCTGTCATAAATTACCGATTGAAGGAGCTTACCCCACTTAGTTTTGGTAAGGCCATACCAGCAACCAAAAGCAACAATTGTAGCAAGAAGAATTAAAGAGAGTTGATAGACACCTCTATTTAAACCAACAATATCAATCCAGCCAAGCATCATTGCAGGTTGATAAGGAAGATAAGGGTCAACACCAAAGGTAATTATAATGAGATCTTCAAAAATTAAAAATACCCCAAAAGTAGCTAAAACTATAAGGTGTATGTCCTGATTATACATTTTTCGAAGTATAAAACGTTCTATAATATACCCTAAAACTACACCTACTAAAACTGCAGAAATTAATATAGCTGGTAAAAATAAAATTTCAGGCAGATCATTGTCTGAAATAATACCTATTGCAAATGCAGCTGTGTAAGCGCCCCAGGCATAAAAACTACCATGAGCAACGTTCAAAATTTTCATTACCCCAAATATAATAGTTAAACCTAAACTTACTATAAAAAGATAAGAGGCATAAGTAAGACCGTCTAAAAAAACTGTAGCCCAAAATTGCATTGATATACTCCAAAATGGCAATAAAAAAGGGATGCTTTTGAAGGCACCCCTTTTAAATATTAAGTTTAATTACATTTTGCTCCAGGCATTCCTGCATTTATCCAGTCTTCTGACTTTGTTCCAGCTGGTGGATATATACATTCTGGACCATACATCTTAACTTTTTCAGCTCCAGGTGTCTTACCTTTTTTATTGTATTTAGTTAGACCATAGCCAACTGAATGAACAGCTTGATGACCACCACCCCTTGCCATTGAAATAGTTTCTGTAAATGATTTGAACTTGATGTTCTTCATAGCAGCAATAACTTGGTCTTGAGTAGGAAAACTTCCTGCCTTGGCCATAGCTTTATCCATAGCAAATTTATAAGCTAAAATTGATCTAGCATATTGATATGATGGTCCTAATGGTAGAGCATTAAATCTTTTTTTATACTCTTTTATGAACCAAACATTTAATGGGCTTTTATCATCTCTTGCAAGTAGACCTACATTACCTCTTGTACCCATTACAATACCATCGGGAAATTTTTTGTCTAATGCATCAACAGCTGATCCTCCCACAGAAGAAACAAAGATTTTTTTCTGAAAAAAGCCTCTAACCATTGCTTGAAGAGTAAATGCCTCAATATCACCATCCCAAAAACTTGAATGCACAACTTTAGCTTTATCTAAAGATAATGCTGAAATTTCTGTTCCGTATTGTCCAACAAAAAGTTTTGGAAATTGAGGTTTATCAGAACCTTTACTGTCTGGTGACATTTGTTTCATACCTAATTCAAAGAATTTATAAGAATCTTGTCCCCAAGCATAGTTTTGATTTATGCCCGTGTAATTCTTTTCATTAGGGTACATGTCTGTAATATATCTAGCTGCGGCTAAACTATCACCAACTGCATTAGCTTGTGTTCTAAAAACATGAGACCTCAGCTTTTCTTCATATAATCTAGGTGTTCCACATGTTGAAAACACAGTTAGCATTTTTAACTCATCAGCAATTGGACCGATAGCCATACAGTTTCCAGAAGATATATAACCAATCATTGCATCAACTTTTTGTTTTTCAACAAAATCTCTAAATAGACCAACTTGTTTAGTTCCACCACCTGATTCATCACTAAAAATAGGGTTCATCTTGGCACCAGCAAATCCTTGCTTATTATAAGGTGCAGGCATTGTACCATTATTAATAGCGTCAATAACTATTTGAGCTCCCTGTTTTGCAGGCACCCCAAAAACTCCTGCAGCTGGTCCAGTCAAAAATGAAACCACACCAACCTTAACTGTATCTTTTGCAAAAGCAGTTCCGGCTAACAAGCATGAAGCGACTAGCATTGAAGCAGATGCACTTTCGTAGTTTTGTTAAATATTTTGATTTTCATTAATACCTCCCAGAAAAAAAATATTTTGATTTTACATATAGTTTATTATAAATGGTTGTCCTTAAATATATCATATATAAGTAAAGATTTTTTAATTTTCCCCATAATATAAATATAGAATGAAACACAGCAAATTTCTTAAAGCAAGTTATTTTTTATCATATTATTTAACATATTAATAATAATTAATTATGCGTTTTTTTTGTTAAATATTATTTTTTTCATAGATTTTGGCTATCAATAACCCACCAAGTATTCCCCAAAAAGGTGACCCAATATTAAGGAAAACTAAATCTGACATTGTAATAAGAAAAGATACAAGTGCACCAAGTGAAAAGCTTCCAGAGAAAGCTGCTATAAATGTGTTTTTTAAGACTATTAATAACGCTATTCCGCCGAGAGAAGCAATGAAACCTGGAGGGCAAGAGGAAATGAATCCAGTAAAAAAAGGAGAAAAAATACCAAAGGTTATGCAAAGTAAAGAAAAAACTATTCCACTCGTGTAGTGCCCTTTTATTATAGTTTTAACTTTATGATCTTTTAAAGCTTCTAAAAAATTTTCTTTTCCATGTTTTTTGACCAGAAATTCAACTCTTTCTTGTCCGAGTAATTTATTTGCATCAGAAACTTTTAAGCTATTTTTATTGTTTTCGTCTGATGTAATTATGCCTGTTACAGGGCCTGTTAGACAAGATGATACTGTTCCAAAAAAAGAATTGATTATTGATCCTATTCCACAGGCTACAGTGAAAGGTTTAATACGAGTTTGGTGACCAGCAGATTTTAGAATGGCAAGACCTTGCCCATTTTGAATAAATAAAACTGTAATAGCTAAAGGTATTACTAATTCTATGTTAGCATTTAAATTAAATTCAGGCTTAAAAATTGTTGGCATTATAGGGGACAAGCTTAAATTATTAAAAATTTCAGCATGATTAGAGTTTAAAATAATTAAAACACCTACAATTAAAGATCCTAAAAGTGGAGGCATTATTCTTTGTAGCGAAGGAAAAGCATAAATGATAAAGTAAGTAATTGTCATTGATCCAGATAGTAAAGGAGTTTCTTTTAGTGAGTAAAGCCAATTTAAGCTAAATTGGAGAAAAATAGCAGCAACCATTCCCATTACAATTTCAATTGGAATTTTTTTATTTATCCAATTCAATATATTTGTTAAACCAAGAAATGTAAGAAACATTCCAGTCACTAAATATGTTCCTACTATTTCATTAAATGAATAATTTTCTATCGAAGAACCAATTAATATTATTCCAGGGATACTCCACATGAATACTAGTGGTTGTCTAAACCAAAATGAAAAAAATATACTTATTACGCTATTTATAGCAAAGGCACCAAACAGCCAGCTTGAAAGTTCTTGGTTTGAAAGACTTGTTTTAGTTCCAACAAGTAGCATTATTGCAACAGGACCTGTAACGGCAAAAAGGAATGCTACAAATCCATTCGTAATATTTTCTTTAGTAATATCATTAAAAAAATCTTTTATTAAATTCATAATTACTTTGCTCAATGTATTAAACGTAATTAATTTTTTTCAAACTAGATTTGTTAATAAAGTTTAAATTAGTTGATTCCTTTTGTACAATACAAAAACAATTGTGCAACTCAATCAAAGCTGAATTAATCAAGCCATTTTCAAGATACGTTTTACCAACTTCATTTCCATTTCTTAATGCGTCTTCGATCTCTGATTGTTTTAAATCACCAACTTCAACCGTAACCATTAAATTTTTTAAATCACTATCTTCATAAATTTCTTCGGCAGGTTTTTTAATAATTGAAGGGTGATTTTTTATATTTACAGAGTTAGCAATCATCGTTGCGGCAGCATCAGCCATTGCTGCATTATCCGCTAAGACAGTAACTGAATCTGCTATACCAAGAGAAAAACTTCGTCCTCTCCATCCAGATGTAGCAATACCTCTGGATTTATCTTTATAATCAATTTCTGCAATAATGTTTGGAATGGATGCCAAGCTACTTTTAACGGTTTGATTTTCTGTTAAATAAAATGATACATCCCCACCATTATTTACATAGGCTTTTTCAAGCTTAGTATCTTTTACTAAAACATTTAGAATATTATCAGCTACTGATCCAGCTACAGCAGCCATTGGGGTTATAAAGTCAGGATAGAACTTTTCAGTTGCATTTTGCATGCTCTGAGAAATTTTATTATTAAAATTTCTATGCGGAACTACTTCTTTTTTAAGTAAGTCCATATCTAAGACAAGTTCATTCAATAAAGTACTAAAGTATTTTTTTGCTTTTTCATATGCTAAAGGTTTATCTTTTCCAAAAGCTTCAAGAACTATATCTATTGGACCATGATTAAGGAACAGTCTATTATCTTTTTCTTTGATAAGCATTAGTGAAAGTTAGGACAAGAAGGACTTTTTGTTTCCATATTCACCACCATTTTCAATTATATCTTTTTTTGACCTTATTTTTGTAGTATGTCCACCAATTGATTTATATTTGTTTCTATCAATGGTGAATTCTAAAGGAGCTACAATCGCAGGAGTAGGTACATATCCAAATGAATTATCAGGCATTTCATGAACATCAACCATAAGAGTAATTCCACCACCAGGCCAAATATAAGTTTTAGCTCCTCCACATGTTATATTAGTTTCGTTGTTTTTAACTGATTTAGTTAGCTGAATTGGATTCTTGGTAACACCCGATCTAAGTGATCCACCAGCACCTCCAACAAACATCACGGTGCAAAGAGCGGGTTCACAATTTTCTTTAATAAGCTCAACACTTGATTTTAGATTTGCAGGTAATTTTTTTTTCTTGGGGATCAATTCATTGTCTAGTTCGTAATAAGAGTAATTCTCACCAGTTGTAGAGACCATGAGAATAGTTAATCCAGGTACAGCACCTTTTTTCTCATTCCAAGTGCCTAAAATTGTTAATGGGTCTTGAATATCAGTGCCACCCCATCCCGTGCCTGGGTTTGCAACTTGAAAATATCTGCCAGGAGTAGATCGTCTTCCTTTTACTGAAATACCTGTACTTTTCCAATCTAATACTTTGCCAGCCTGATGCTCTGAAACAACACCTGTAATATGGTCATCTACTACAACAACCTCATCAACAAGACCAATCCATTGAGATGCAAACATTCCTATTGTAGCAGATCCACATCCAACTCTCATTTTAGTTTCTTCTATTCCTTCAATAATTGGTGGCTTTCCTGCTTGAACGATAACTGTAAGACCTTCATCAATTGATAGTTCTATTGCCTCTTTGTTGCATAAGTTCATCAAAGCTTCACAAGTTACTCGACCTTCAACTTTAGTACCACCGGTCAAGTGGTCAACTCCACCTAATGAAAGCATTTGTGACCCATATTCACTTGTCATGACATGACCTATAGCTTCGCCTTTATGTCTAACAATTGCTCTTTCAGACCCTAAATGTCTGTCAGTATCAATTTTGATTTTTACTCCACAATACGAAAAGATTGCTTCAGTAACTACAGTAATAAAATCTGCACCATCTACTTTACTGTTGAAGATAAAAGGAGCAGGTTTATAGTCTGGATAAGTGGTACCTGACCCAATGGCTGTTATAAAAGTATTATCATTTTCTGTAGTTTCACCATTCCAATCAGCTTTAAGAAAAGGTTTTACTTGTTCCCCTTTTTCTATTTGATTATTTAAAATGACTAAAGGGTCTAGTCTAATGATCTCTCCATTTTCATTAGCATACCTGTCACAAGCACCTGATTTACCGTCGGCGATAAAACACATTACTGGGCATGCGTCACATCTAATTTTTTCTTGTGTCAACATTAGCCTCCGATATAGCCTCTAAAACTCTATGAGGAAGCGCTGGAAGTTTTTTAATAATTGCGCCAGTACAATTCCTAAGAGCATTTAAGATTGCAGGTGTTGTTGGAATTAAAACATGTTCTCCTAACCCTTTCGCGCCCATCGGTCCCTCTGGATCTGGTTTTTCAATAAAAATACTCTTTATTTCTGGCATGTCACCTATAGTAGGGACAAGATAATCGTGCAAATTTTCTGTTCTATCTGGAATGTATTCTTCCATTAAAGCTAGCCCTAAACCTTGGGCAATTCCACCTTCAATTTGTCCCTCTGCCAATAATGGGTTGATAACTCTGCCTAGATCATGAGCAGCTGTAATTTTTTCAACTTTTATTGTGCCAAGCTCTTTATTGACTTCTATTTCAGCCATTTGGACGCCATATCCATATACTGCATAAGGTTTTCCTTGACCATTTTCATCAAGTGGTATTGTTGGAGGGTCATAAGTCTCAATTGACGATAATACATAGTTATCTTTATCTGGGATCATGTCTTTAAGTTCAAGTCTTTGTTCTTTTTCTTTATGTTTAACAAAAATTGACTGGTTCTTAATTTCAATAACTGCATCAGGGCCCATGTTGCTTAATCTTAAAATTTTACTACGCATACTTTTTCCAGATAATTCTGCTGCCTTTCCCGTAATATAAGTTTGTCTAGAAGCAGATGTTTTTCCACAATCGGGAGTTAAATGCGTATCAGGACCAATTAAGTTAAATGTCTCCATAGATACTCCTAGAGCATCCGCACATATTTGTGTTATAACTGTATTAGATCCCTGACCTATATCTGTAGCCCCTTGGTGTAAAAAAAGTTGTCCAAATTTATCTATTCCAATTTTAATAGTAGCAGGGTTTGGAAGGGCCGTATTACCACAGCCGTACCAACAAGACCCCAAACCTATACCTTTTTTTATAAATTTAGAATGTTCATTAAATTTTTTTATTCTCTCAAGACCTTCTTTCCATGTTTCTGATAGGGCATCCAAGCATTCATATATGCCGACACCATAAAGTTCTTGTCCACAAACTGTTTTTTGACCGTCTTTAAGAGCATTTATTTTTCTAAATTCTAATTGGTCAATTTTACAGATATCTGCTAGTTGATCATATAGAGTTTCTTGAAGAGCTGCAGCTTGAGGAACTCCAAAACCTCTGAATGCTCCAGAAACAGGACCATTGGTATGTAATGCGTTTCCAACAGCCTTGTAATTTGGAGTGTAATATGGACCACTTGCATGTATTGGAACTCTTGTTGCAACTGTCGGTCCCCAGCTTGCGTATGCACCTGTGTTGAAATCACCATCAAAAATCATACTTAAAACTTTACCATTTTTATCTGCAGAAACAGAGGCTTGCATCTCAGATGGATGTCTCTTTGTTGTAGATATCATTGATTCATTTCGAGTGTATACTATTCTACAAGGCTTTTTAGTTTTTAATGTTACTAAGCCTAATAGTGGCTGAATAGAAACATCCAATTTTGATCCAAAGCCTCCTCCAGCAGTTGCTGGAATAATCCTTACATTTTCCTTTTTTAAACCAAGTATATTAGCTGTGTCGTCACGGTCCATAATAGGAGCTTGTGTACAAGCCTGTATTACCAAAGTATCATGGTCCATCCAAGCACTTCCAGCTTCAGGTTCGATGTAAGCGTGCTCCACATAAGAAGTTTCTAAATTTCCTGAAACTTGAAAAGTTGATTTGTTGATAATAGTTTCAGGGTCTCCAGAGATCACTTTACCAACAGTTAATAAATTATTTTCTCTATCGGAATGAATGTTATCTATATTTTTATCTTTTGATGATTTAATGGACAGGCTTTCTGTTGAAGGTTCCCAATTAATTGGAAACTTATCCATGTTTAAATTACTAATTGAATTATAGGTACCTGCAATAATCGCTACAGCTTCACCTTTAAACCTTGCTTCCGAAACTGCTAAAGCAGGTTGGTCAGCGAAGTTTGGTATAACTCCAAATTTATTCTCTCCAGGTATATCCTTAGCAGTCAGAATAATATCTAAACCCTCAGTTTCAAGCTGCCATTGCTTTAAATTTCCAAATTCAAAGTTTGCTCTATGATATGGTGATCGAACGATTTTAATGTAAAGTGAATCTTCAGGCCAATAGTCTGCTCCATATATTTCTGTTCCTAAAACTTTTTTTAAACCATCAATTCTAGGAATTCTTTTTCCTACAGCATTATGAAAGACGGGTTCTATTTCCTCTTCAGAATTTACGTTCATAATGGCAGTTATAATTTTTTGATAACCAGTACACCTGCATAGAACACCTGATAAGGCTTCTTCAACTTCCTTTTTACTTGGAGTTGAGTTCTTTTTAAGAAGAGCTGTAGCTGTTACTAAAAGACCAGGTGTGCATATTCCGCATTGTGCTGCTCCATATTTTAGAAATGATTTTTGAAGGCTGCTCACTCCATTTAAGCTTAACCCTTCAATAGTTTGAATATTCTTTTTTTCTGCTTTTGCAACTGTCATCAGACATGCGCAAACTGGCTCATCATTAACAAGAATTGTACAAGAACCACAATCTCCAGCATTGCAGCCTATTTTTGTGCCCATTAAGCCTAAGTCCTCTCTCAAAACTTTACTAACTCTATCAGAGGGATTTACTAATAAATTTTGCTTTTTATTATTTAAATAAAAATTGATTTCAATTTTAGCATTATTCATATTGGCCTTTTTTTTTAAATTTGTTGATAGTATCTATAATCGAGTTCTTTACCAAAACTTTAGCTACTTCAAGTCTGTATGCATCAGTTCCTCTTATGTCATTAATTGGTGATATATGATTTTTGTAATCAAAATTATAAATATCTTGAGTTAAGTCAGAATTTACGTTCTTCCCAATTAAAGTGTTTTCTAGTTCTCCTAATCTTCTGGCAACAGCGCTACAAGAGCCTATAGATATAGCAATGTCAGATATAATATCGCCATCTAAGTTAATTTTACATGCAACCATTGCAATGGAAATAACTAAATATTTTCGTGCGCCTAACTTAACAAAAGATGAATGTCCTCTTTCAGCTTTTTCAGGAATAAGAATTGCAGATAATATTTCGTTTTTCTTTAATTCTGTATTTCTAGAGCCTTTAATAAAATCGTCTAATTTTAAAATTCTTTTTCCATTTGTTGATATCAGTTCAACTGATGCATCTAATGATAAAAGGCAAGGGACACCGTCTGCAGCAGGGGAAGCGTTGCATAGATTGCCTCCTATAGTTCCTAAATTTTGAATTTGCCTTGATCCTACCTGTAAACTGCATTCTTTAAGCATGTCGTAACAATTTGGTAATTCTTCATTTTCAAGATCTGTCCAAGTTACTCCTGAGCCAATTCTTCGGAATTCTTTTTCAATAGTAATACTCTTTAATGATTTGATAGCTGATATGTCTAAAATATTACTGCCGAGACTATCTTCTTGAGTTGTTGGAAATAAGTCTGTACATCCTGCTGCAATAGTCAGTTCCCCTTTAGACAGAGTAGTAATTGCGTCATTTATATTTTCAGGTCTGTAATACACTAAATTTCTAACTAATTCTAAAACCGAGTTTCATTTATTTTTTTAACAATGATTGATGATAATCACAATATATGATCTAACAATTTTTTGTAAATTATTTAAAATAAATTTTATTATGTTTTAATCTATTGGTTTTGAAATATGAAAATAAATAAAACAAATTCTGAAAAGTTTAATGTTCTAGGCATAGATGTAGGTGGAACTTTCACAGACCTAATATACGTTAACAAAAAAAATAATGTTATAGAATTTGCAAAAGTTCCAACATCATCAGAAAATCAGGCCTTTGGAGTTATGAATGCAATCAAGAAGGCTGAACTTGACTTAGAAAAAGTAAAGTTAATTGTTCATGGAACTACGACTACTACCAATGCTTTATTAGAGCGAAAGTTATCTAAGACTGGTTTTATTACAACTAAAGGCTTTAGAGATGTGATCGAATTAGGTAGGAGAACTAGACCTAATTCTTATGGCATGTTAGGAAAATTTGTTCCAATAATACCCAGAGACTTACGTTATGAAGTTAATGAAAGAATTAATGCTAGTGGAAAAGTTATTAAGTCACTTTCAGAAATTGAAATAATTAATGCTACTAAAAAACTTCTAAAATTGGGTTGTGAGTCTATTGTTATTCATTTTCTTCACTCCTATGCTAACAACCAACATGAACTTATGGCCTTAGAAATAATTTCAAAAATATGGCCTAATAATTATATAACAATGGGCCATTCATTACTCTCTGAAAATAGAGAATATGAAAGAGGTGTTACAGCAGCGATTAATGCTAGTGTTCAACCTATACTAGAAAAATATCTTAATAAATTAGAAAAAGAACTTGTTTCGAATGGATATACTGGTGAATTACTTGTTATGAATGGTAATGGCGGCACTATTTCGTCAAAATTAGTAGTTGAAGAGGCAGCAAAAACAGTAATGTCTGGACCTGCTTCTGGTGTCATTGCTGCTGCGCATACTGGAAAATCCTCTGGAATTAATAATATTATTACATATGATATGGGTGGAACTTCAACTGATGTGGCTCTAATTATTGGAAATGAGCCATCTGTTTCTAGTGATTTAGAGGTTGAATATGCTATGCCCGTTCACGTTCCTATGGTGGATGTAAGAACAGTAGGAGCGGGTGGCGGTTCAATAGCTAAATTAAATTTGGCGGGTTTACTAGAAGTGGGTCCAGAAAGTGCTGGTTCTAAACCTGGTCCCATTTGTTATGGTAATGGTGGAACTTTACCAACTATTTCGGATGCAAATCTTCTTCTTGGTCGATTGAATATATCTAAAATAATTTCAGAGAAAAAAAATGTCTCTTTAAATGAAATTAAAAATATTTTTAATTCTGCTTTGGGCGAAGGACTAGGGCTTGATGAAGTTCAAACTGCTCAAGCAGTTGTAAAAATTGCTAATACAAAAATGGCAGGTGCTATAAGAATGGTTTCCATTTCACTTGGTGTTGACCCAAGGGATTTCACTTTATTCGCTTTTGGAGGTGCTGGTCCATTACATGCTAGTTCTTTGGCAAAAGAACTAGGTATCCCAAAAGTATTAGTACCAGCTCGACCAGGAATTACGAATGCACTAGGTTGTGTTATTGCTGATTTAAGACAAGATTTTACTAAGACTTTAAATATTCCTGTTGAAAAAGTTAATGTTGTTGATTTACATACTATCTTTAAAAAACAAAAAGAAAGAGGAGAAGAGTTAATCAAAAAACAAGGTCTTGAACTCACAAAAATCAGTTCAAGTTTCAGTCTTGATATGCAATTTATTGGTCAAACCCACATTTTAAGAATTAATCTAGATGATTCAAAACCAGATTTAAAATATATACAAAAAAGTTTTGAAGATGCCTATTTAATAAGATTTAAAGTTGAACTCCCTCAGATCAAAGCAAATATAGTTAATATCAACACTACGGTTCAAGGCCATAAAATTCCTTTAGACCTTGCATTATTAAATAATATATCTGGAAAAGTGGATGAAGCAGAAGATGCTATATTAGAATATAGAGAAGTTTTCTTTAAGGATAAATTTTTAAATACACCAATTTATTCTAGAGACAGATTACCATTTCAATTTAAAATTAAAGGGCCTGCAATAATTGAACAAATGGATACGACAACCTTAATAGAGCCAAATGATGAGGCCTATGGGGATGATTTAGGCAATATATTTATTGAGGTAGGTGATTTTTAATGGGTATAGATAAAATAACACTATCTGTTATTCAAGCAGGCCTTCAACAGGTTTGTGATGAAATGGATTTAACGTTTTCTCGTGCAGCTTTTTCTCCAGTTATTTCAGAAGCAAATGACCGTTCAGATGGTATTTATGCCGCTGAAAGTGGTGACCTTATTGCCCAAGGAATTGGAGGGTTGCCCGTCTTTGTTGGTACTATGGAGTATTCTACAAGAGAGCTTATTAGGTTAATAAACGAAGGCAAAGTAGATAAACCTAATCAGGATGACATTTACATTGTTAACGATCCTTACCTTGGAGGAACACACTTAATGGACGTAAGGTTTGTAAAACCTTATTTTAGAAAAGGTAAAATTTTTTGTTGGTTATCTAATACTGGACATTGGCCTGATATTGGTGGAAGTGTCCCAGGTGGGTTTTCAGCTTCTGCGACAGCTGTAGAACAAGAAGGTTTAAGGCTACCTCCAGTCAAACTTTTTAAAAAAGGTAAACTTGACAATGAAATTTACTCAATTATTTGCTCTAATATTCGTGTTGCCGACCAAAGAATTGGCGACGTAAAAGCTCAAGAAGCCGCTCTCTTAGTTGGTGAAGAACGTCTAAATATACTCTTAGACAAATATGGTGATGATGTTGTAGAAAAAAGTATAGTTGAGTTAAGAAATGCAGCTTCAGATCAAATGAAGTCAATGATACAAGAAATACCTGATGGTATTTACAAATCTTCTGCATGGGTTGACTCTGATGGGGTAGTTAACGAACCTCTAGAAATTAAATTATCAATTACCAAAAAAGAAGAAGAATTAGAATTTGATTTTTCTGGTTCATCTAAGCCATGTAAGGGCCCAATGAACTCTGTTTTAGCTACTACTTTAAGTTCTGTTTACTTAGCTATGAGACACATTTTCCCAGAAGTTCCTATAAATGGTGGTGCTTTTATTCCTCTTAAAGTTAAAAGACCATTAAACACATTTTTAGATGCTCATTATCCAAGACCTGTTTCTGGTTGTGCAGCAGAGGTTTCACAAAGAATTGCTGAAGCAGTGTTTATCGCATTAGTTGAAGTCCTTCCATCAAGGGTCACTGCAGCACCCGCAGGTACAAGTGGAAATTTTGCTTTGGGTGGTTTTAATGAAGATACAAATAGCGACTTTGTTATGTATCAATTATCTGGTGGGGGGTATGGCGGTAATTCTGATCACGATGGCCTTGCTAATGGATGTTCAACTATAGGCATATCCAAAGCTCCACCTGTAGAGATAATGGAACAAAAATTTCCAGTTTTGTATCACCATTACGCTCTTCATGAAGGTTCAGGAGGCGCAGGCAAACAAAGAGGTGGTTTTGGTTTAGATTATAAGTTAGAGATTTTATGTAATAATGCTCAAGCAAGTTTTGTAATGGATCATGGCAGATTTGGCCCTCAAGGAGCTATGGGAGGCCAGGATGGTCAAGTTAACATTGTTAATGTCGAGCAATCAAAAAAAGTTTACACCCCTGTTCATTTGTCTAAAGAGCAGGATATTCAGCTAAAAAAAGGTGACACAGTTCATGTAAAAACACCTGGAGGCGGAGGTTATGGCCTTCCATTTGAAAGAGATGAGCTGTTGGTATTAAAAGATGTCATAGAAAAAAAATATTCTATAGAAGAAGCAATTCAACTTTTTGGAGTATATGTTAACGAAAAAGATTACGAAATTAATCAAAAAGAAACAAAACTTTTGCGAAAAAATAAAAAAATATTATAGAGTAATGCTAGATAGAATTTATTAAGTCTAAATTTTGGAGATAGTTATATGTTAGGTTTGATGCAGGATCATCCTTTGTTAATTTCAAGTATTTTTGAACATGCCGTTAGAAACTATGGAAAACAAGAGATTGTATCTAATACAGTTGAGGGTGGCATTCATAGATATAATTATTCAGATTGGGGTAAAAGAACTAAGAAATTAGCTAATGCTCTAAAATTATTAAATCTGCAACAAGGTGATAAAGTTGGAACTTTAGCATGGAATGGTTATAGACACTTAGAAATATATTACGCAACTTCTTGTAGTGGGCTTATATGTCACACACTTAATCCTAGGTTACACCCTGACCAAGTTTCCTATATTGTTAACCACGCAGAAGACAAAGTTTTATGTGTTGATTTGAATATTTTACCATTGATAGAAAAAGCATCTGTAAACTTTAAAACAGTTGAAGCCATAGTGGTCATGACTGACGCTAAGAATATGGTAAAACCTAAAATCAAAGATGATATAAAAGTAATATGTTATGAGGATTTTATTAAAGATGAAACTGACCAATTTATTTGGCCACAATTAGATGAGAAAACCGCTTCATCCTTATGCTACACCTCTGGAACAACAGGTAATCCAAAAGGTGTTCTTTATTCACATAGATCTACAGTTCTTCATGCTTATGGTATGAACTTAAAAGATGTAGTCCCGTACGGAGCTAAAGACGTAGTGCTCCCAGTTGTTCCAATGTTTCATGTTAATGCCTGGGGCACACCCTATGCGGCGCCAATGTGTGGCACTAAAATAGTTTTTCCTGGTGCGAAGCTAGATGGTGAAAGCTTAACTGATCTTATGAACGCAGAAAAGGTAACTATTTCCCTTGGTGTTCCTACTATTTGGCTTTTATTATTAAATCACTTAAGGGATTCTGGCAAAAAAATAGATACAGTTAAAAGACTGGTTATAGGTGGATCTTCTTGTCCAAGAACATTGTTTGAAGGATTTGAAGATGAATTTGGAGCAGAGGTAATTCATGCATGGGGCATGACAGAAATGAGCCCACTTGGAACTGTAAATATGCCCGCATTAGCTGAAGAGCCTAAAAATAGGACTGAATATTATGATCAAAAAATTCCACAAGGTAGAACTATTTTTGGTCATCAAATGAAATTAGTTGATGATGAAGGCAACGATTTACCAGAAGACGGGGAGACTCAAGGCAGACTGCTATCAAAAGGATTTTGGGTTTTAAAGGAATATTATAATGATACTTCTGAAAAGGATAGATTTCTTGAAGGAGGGTGGTTTGATACAGGTGATGTTGCGAAAATAGATGAGAATGGATTTATGACTATTACCGACAGAACAAAAGATATTATTAAATCTGGTGGTGAATGGATAAGTTCTATCGATCTAGAAAATATATGCGTTGGTCATCCAGAGGTCGCTAACGCTGCTGTTATTTCTGTTCCCCACGAAAAATGGGAAGAAAGACCTATTCTAATTGTTCAATCTATGCCTGAAAAATCGCCATCAAAGGATGATATTTTAAAAATATACGAAGGTAAAATTGCCAAATGGATGATACCTGACGATGTGATTTTTACAGATTTAATTCCTTTAGGAGCTACAGGTAAAATCTTAAAAAACAAATTAAGAGATCAATTTGGTGGTCATAGAATAAGTTGACAGAAAAAACTTATTTTAACTTAAATTTTCCAGTTGAATAATCTAACGAAACTTCAATGTTAACTTCGTTTAAGAGCAATGAAAGTAAAATTATTTATAGATGCTATTAATAGCCACCTTAGATCTGGATCTATATAGTTTACTCCATATGCCTTCTCGCAATTAAAGATCCTCCGTCAACAGGAATTATTGAACCTGTTATATAAGAGCTCGCTTTTGAAGATAAAAAAATAGATGCACCTGCCATATCTTCAGGAACGCCAATTCTTCCTCTGGGAACTGAAGATCTTATTTGTTCTCCATATTCTTCAAGAGTGTGGGCCATCATATTACTCTCAAAAGGTCCAGGCGCAATAGCATTAACGTTTATATTTCGGTTTGCTAATCTATTAGCTAAAACTTTTGTAAGTTGATGAACTGCCGCTTTGGATGCGGGATAAGAGTATGTCTCAGCTCTGGGAATTCCAAGGCCATCTATGGATCCAATATTTATAATTCTTGAAGGGTCAGACGTGCTTGCTGACGTCTCTAATATATCAACTAATTTTTGAGTAAGAAAAAAAACAGACTTAACATTAGTGTCCATAACCTTATCCCAACCGATCTCTGGAAAGTCATCAAATGAAGCACCCCAAGCTGCTCCTGCATTATTTACTAAAATATTAAGTTTGGTTTCTTTATCTTTAATTTTAGTAACTAATTTATCCATTTCGTTCATGTCAGTTAAGTCTGCAGGTATTGAAATACATTCTCCATACTTTGAGAGTTCTCTGGCCTTTTTATCGCAAGGGTCTGATTTTCTTGAAGAGATATATGTTTTTACTCCATTACGAACAAAACCTTCAGCTATCATTGCACCAATACCTCTTGATCCACCCGTAACCAGTGCTATTTTACCGTTTAAATTGAATAAGTTTTCCATATTTTCCCTAAATGTTAATTATATAAATTATTAGTTGTGATTCTATTTAACATGATAAATAGTAGAAAAGATTATCATATTTAATTTTCTTTTAAAATAATTTTGGAGCGTTAATAATTACTTATTATGAATACTATCGATCAAGAGTTAATTAATGTTAGAGCAGACGAAAAGCTAGATCTCAATAAATTAAAAACCTACCTAAAAAACGAATTGCATTACAGCTTTGATAATATCGAAATATTACAATTTTCTGGTGGCCACGCTAATTTAACCTACTTATTACAATTAGATAATAAAGAGTACGTTTTGAGAAGGCCTCCTCTTGGTCCGATTGCTCCATCCTCACATGATATGTTAAGAGAATATAAGGTCCAGTCTCAAATAAATAGTAAATTTCCCCTTGCTCCTAAGAGTTTATATTTCTGCGATGATGAGAGTATTATAGGTTCTAAGTTCCATATTATTGAAAGAAGAAATGGTTATGTAATAAGAAAAAAAATGCATGATCATATTGCTAATTCAAAAGAGAATGTTAGAAAAATAAGTTTTAGAATGATTGATATTCTAGCTGACTTGCATAAGGTTAACCCAAATCAAGTAGGGCTAGGTGACTTGGGAAAACCAGAAGGGTTTGCATTAAGGCAACTAAATGGCTGGGAAGACAGGTGGAAAAAGTCTACTGAGAATGAAAATTTAAAATCTAGGTTTGATAAATTAACGTCACATTTGAGGTTAAACCTACCACAGTCTAAGATTGTTACTATTTTACATAATGATTTTAAATTAGACAATATTATGTGGAGTAATATAGATCCGTTTGACCCAGTAGCCGTTTTTGATTGGGATATGTGTACGAGAGGAGACCCTTTAATGGATGTTGGTCATATGTTAAATTATTGGATTGATGAAAATGATAATGAAGAATGTAAGTTTATAACCTCTATGCCAACTGATAATATACTATACCCAACTAGGAAAGAGATAATAGATTATTATTCAAATAGAACTGGTTTTGATTTAGAAAATATAAATTGGTATTATGCTTTCGGTGCATTTAAATTAGCAGTCATACTTCAGCAAATTTATATAAGATATTTAAAAGGACAAACAAAAGATAAAAGATTTTCTACGTTTGGGAATAGAGTAGAAGCCTTAATAAATAGAGCAAATAACGTCTTTCATTTTTAACGAATATTTAATAAAGGAAAAATAATGAATTTTGAACATTCAGATAAAGTTAAGAAACTTCAAGAAAAACTATCCATTTTTATGAATGAACACGTATATCACAACGAAGATGTTTATAAAAAACAAGTTGAGGAAGGAGGAAGGTGGTGCATACCTCCAATAATGGAAGAGTTAAAAGCTAAAGCAAAATCTGAAGGTTTATGGAATTTGTTTTTACCAGACAGTGACCTAGGAGCTGGGCTTACAAATACGGAATATGCTCCTTTATGTGAAATTATGGGGCGTTCTCCTATAGGTGCAGAAGTTTTTAACTGTTCTGCACCTGACACAGGAAATATGGAAGTTTTAGTAAGGTATGGAACTGATCAACAAAAGAAAGAGTGGTTAACTCCTTTACTAAACGGAGAAATTCGCTCTTCTTTTGCGATGACTGAACCTGATGTCGCTTCCTCTGATGCATCAAACATACAAGGTTCTATTACCAGAGAAGGTGATCATTATATAATTAATGCAACTAAATGGTGGACGTCAGGTGCAATGGATCCGAGATGTAAAATTATGATTTTCATGGGCAAGACTGATACTAAGGCAGATAAATATAAACAGCAATCTATGATATTAGTTCCGTTTGATACACCTGGTGTAAAGGTTTTAAGGCATCTTCCAGTTTTCGGTTATGACCATGCTCCACATGGTCACGCTGAAGTTCAATTTACCAACGTTAAGGTTCCTTCTTCAAATATACTTTTAGGCGAAGGAAGAGGGTTTGAGATAGCTCAGGGTAGACTAGGTCCGGGTAGAATTCATCATTGTATGAGACTTATTGGGCAAGCTGAGAGAGCATTGGAGCTTATGGTTAACAGAGCAAAGTCAAGAGTAGCTTTTGGCAAGCCCATATCACAACAGGGAGTTGTCATGCACGATATTGCAGAAAGTAGAGCTGAAATTGAACAAGCTCGTCTTTTAGTTCTTAAGACTGCTCATATGATGGACACAGTTGGTAACAAAATTGCTAGAAAAGAAATATCTATGATCAAAGTTATTGCGCCAAACATGGCGACTAGAGTTATTGATAGAGCTATTCAAGTTCATGGTGGAGGAGGCGTCACTTCTGATTTCCCTTTATCTTATGCATATGGATACGCAAGAGCATTAAGATTAGCTGATGGTCCTGACGAAGTTCACAGAATGAGCGTTGCTAAATTAGAGTTAAGGGATAAAAATTAGGAAAAATCCTAATTATATTAATTATATGAATAAAGCACATTTAGAAACCTTTAGGGGTCTAATTAATCAATTTGATCTTGATTTAAATTATAATATGAAATTGTCTTCTCTTGATAAAGTACTAGAAGATTCAATGTCCTTTTTATCATCTTTATATGAAAAAAAAATAAATATTAATATTAATACAGGCTCTTTATTACATCATTCAAAAATAGAAGTAGAAAGTTTTAGTACTATCTATGTTGTTTCTGACTTGTCTCAAAATGAAGATAATGACTTAATTATTATTAAAAGCCTTTATTTATCTAAGGATATTAATTTTGAAAAAGATCAATTAATTATTAGCAAGCAATATGTAGTTAAAAAAATTAATTTAAATGATATGACCTTTATGACAACTAATACTCAAAAGGGTATATATTCAGCATATAAAGGAATAGTTAAAAAAGAAGATTGTGATCAAATGGCACATATGAATGTACAATTTTATTTTGGCAAACATTCAGATGCAATTAAAAACTTATTTAATGAAATATCTAGTAATTTAAAGAAAAAGGTTTGTTTTGAAATAGAAAATGAACGTTGTATATTTAGTAAAGAAGTTCATTTAAATTGTTCTTTAGAAATAGTTTTAAATTTAAAATCTATAAGCAAAGATAAGTTAATATTATTAAGCAAAGTGTTTTGTCCAGATAATAAAAATGTGTCTGCATATTTTGAAATGACAATCTCACTAAACATATCTGAAAAAATAAAAGAAGTTATAAATAAAATTTTTACGTCAAATAACACTACATATTTGAATGAACTAGAATTTAAAAATTTAAGACTATTAGAAGGTAATAGACCAACTAAAAAAATTGACAACAGTGCTTTTATGACATGTAAAAAAGCAGTCAATACCTGGGATTTAGATTATTCACAAATGGGGTCTAGTCAGTTTAAGGTTGGGTGTGTTTCTGATGCAGCCACACATCTTTTTACTTATTGTGGAGCCGATTATAACTGGAGGTCTAAATACAATATTGGCTCAGCTGCGTTGGATTACTCTGTTAGATATTATAAAACAGCTCCTCTAGGAATGGCAGTAACTATGTATACAAACTTTACCAAAATTGGAAACAAATCTCTAAAATTTATTCATCATATGATTGACGACACATCTGGAGAATTAGTCATGGATATAGAAATAGTTGCAGTTCTTTTTGATTTAGAAAAAAGAAAATCCATGGAAGTTCCTCACGATTTTAGAAAAAAAGCAGAGAGAATACTGCTTACAAATTAGATGCGCTTAAAAGTTTAAATCTATCTCTATGATAGTCACTATCACCCATTAAATGGTCTATCATTATAAGTCTTTTTGCATAGTGTGAAGCTGAATACTCCCATGTCATTGCAATACCACCATGTAATTGAATAGTTTCTTCTGCAACTAATTTACCAACTCTACCAACTAAATTTTTAGCAGCTGAAATATTTTTATCTCGAGTTTTTTCATCAGATCGGTAAGTTGATGAAGCTAACATCACTGCTGATTTCACTTGTTCAATTTCAAGCATCATATCAACCATTCTATGTTGAATGCTTTGAAAAGAACCTATTGATTTCCCAAATTGATTTCTGGTTTTTAAATAATCTAAAGTTAAGTTGAAACAAGTTTCCATAATACCTAAAGCTTCAGCGGAGAGTGCCAGAGCGCCTGCAGAGTTAGCTTTAATGATGCAGCTCAGCGCTTCATTATCTCTAGCTATAAGTTCTGCTTTTGTAGTATCAAAAATTAGTTCAGATGCTCTATACCCATCAACAGTATTATAAGATCTGTTTTTTATTTGATCGTTATCTACTAAAAATAATCCAATTCCAGCTTTGTCGTTTACATCCCCATCAATCCTAGCTGAAACAATTACTTTGTTTGCAGTATCGCCATTAATAACAAAGGATTTCGTACCATTAAGACACCATTTATTATCTTTTAATGAAGCACTATTTTCTATAAAACTATCTTCATATCGGTTATTCATCTCTGTATGTGCAAATGCAATTAATAGCTTACCTTCTACAATCTGGTTGATTAAATCTAAATTAGGGTTACTTACTGAGGATAAAATAGTACTCGACAACACTCCTGACGCTAGAAATGGTTCTACGCATAAAGATTTTCCAATTAACTCAAATATTATTGAAATGTCATCACCGTCACCACCTAACCCTCCAAATTTAGGTGAAACTAGGGCACTTATAATGCCAAGTTCTGCACTTTCTTTCCAAAAATTTTTACAAAATCCTTCTGGTAAATTTACATTTTCGTTGCGCTTATTTATATTTTGGTAATTGCTTTCAAAAAACCTAGCCACTGTTTCTTGAAGCATTTTTCTTTCTTCAGATAATGAAAAATCCATATTATGCCCTATAATCCAAACGATGCTTTAGCAACTATATTTTTTTGGATTTCGTTAGATCCTCCATATATAGATATTTTACGCATATTAAAGTATTGCTTTGCAATTGGGCCTGCATAGTCTGGGCCAATTGGCATTTCATTCCATCCTTCATCAAATTGCTCTGGTAAATAAGGTAAAGCTTGAGGTCCAAGTGCTTTTCTAAGAAGTTCAGTTGTTTTTTGTCTGACTAATGTACCTTTTATTTTTAAAAGAGAACTCTCCATTCCTGGTGCTTTACCTTCTGCAGCAGCACTAACAGTTCTTATATTGAAGATTTCCATTGCCAGAAGATCAATTTCAAGCTCCGCAACTTCAGAAGAAAAAACTGGGTCCTCAATAAGAGGTTTCCCATTTTTAAGAGATTTTTTTGAAATTACTTTTAAATGATTTAATGCTGATTTTGAATATGGTACTCCTGCAATTCCCGTTCTCTCAAAGGTCAATAGATATTTAGCATAAGTCCAGCCTTCATTTTCTTTTCCAACTATATTTTTTTTAGGAACCTTTACATCTGTAAACCAAACTTCATTAACTTCATGTTCTCCATCAAGAGTAACAATGGGTTTTACTTCTATGCCAGGTGTATCCATGTCTATTAGTAAAAAAGAAATACCAAGCTGTGGTTTGGCTTCCAGATCTGTTTTTACTAAGCAGAAAATTTTATCAGCATGATGACCAAGAGTAGTCCATGTTTTTTGTCCATTAACAAGATAATGATCGCCTTTATCAATTGCTGTAGTCTTTAAACTTGCAAGATCAGATCCAGCTCCAGGTTCAGAGTAACCTTGGGCCCACCAGTCTTCATTATTTAATATTCTAGGAAGATAATATTTTTTTTGTTCTTCTGAACCAAATTCAATTAACACAGGTCCAAGCATATTTACTCCAAATGGAATAATTCTTGGAGCAGATGCTTTAATTATTTCTTCTTCAAAAATATGTTTTTCAATCGCATTCCATCCAGTACCTCCATATTCCACAGGCCAATGCCACGCTAACCACCCCTTAGCACTCAAATTTTTCATAAAAATTTCATAGTCTTCTTTTGTTAACCTTTGATATTTTTTAACTTTTTCGGATAATGACTTTGGAAGTGTTTGATTAAGCCATTCTTTTACTTCTAAACGAAAATTTTCTTCTTTTTCTGAGTACTCAAAATTCATAATTTATTACCATTCAGTTTAATGTTTTTTTAGTATATAATTTAAAGTATATCTTATAATTAAAATTATCAATAATAGCAAAGGTTAACATGTTAATTAACAAAGTTAAAACAGATTTCTCAGAAATGTTATGTGATGTTTTTAATGGTGCTACAATTATGCTTGGTGGTTTTGGTGAGGCTGGAAGTCCAATTGAATTGATACACGCTTTAATTGATCATGGTGCAAAAGATTTAACAATTATTGCTAACAACGCTGGAAATGGTAGAGTAGGACTAGGAGCATTAATAGGTCAAAGGCAAGTAAAAAAAGTTATTTGTTCATTTGCAAAGTCAGCTAAAGCTATAACTTTTCCTGAATTATACAATAACGGTGAAATAGAATTAGAGGTTGTACCTCAAGGAACTTTAGCTGAAAGAATTAGAGCAGCAGGATCAGGCATACCTGCTTTTTATACAGCAACCGCAGTAGGAACTCCGTTAGCGAAAGGAAAAGAAGAAAAAGTTTTTAACAACAAAAAATACATTTTAGAAGAAGCTCTTTCCGCTGACTTTGCTTTTATAAAAGCTGATGTGGCTGACAGATATGGAAACTTGACGTTTAATAAAACGGCTAGAAATTTTAATCCAATAATGTGCATGGCAGCTAAGCAATCTTTAATTCAGACCAAAAAAATTATAGAACCAGATGAAACCAATCCTGAGCATGTAATTACCCCAGGCATTTTCGTACAAAAAATCATCCAAGTTGAAAATCCAATTATTGAGTCAAATGCAATTGAGGAAGGTATTATATATCCATGATAAATCCAGACTTGAAAAATGTTATTAAAGGATGGGATAGGAATTCTATTGCGTCAAAAATTGCTAATGATTTACCACATGCTTCTTATGTTAACCTTGGCATAGGAATGCCCGAACTTGTTTCACAGCATATTAAAGAAGATCGTGAAATTATTTATCACTCTGAAAATGGTTTGTTGGGAATGGGGCCTACACCAAATGAAAACGAAATTGATTTAGATTTAATTAATGCAGGCAAAAAACCAGTTACGATTTTGCCTGGTGGAAGTTTTTGCCATCATGCAGACAGTTTTTCTATGATAAGAGGAGGTCATATAGATTATTGCGTCCTTGGTGCTATGGAAGTTTCTATAAATGGAGACCTTGCCAATTGGTCTACAGGTAAAGGGATTCCAGCTGTGGGTGGCGCTATGGATTTGGTTGCAGGTGCAAAAAATGTTTTTGTTATGACACAACATATTACAAAAGAAGGTAAGCCTAAATTGGTTCAAACCTGTACATTACCTCTCACAGGTGCAGGTGTAGTATCAAGAGTTTATTCTGATTACGCCGTAATAGATATAACAAAAGAAGGCTTTAAAGTTATTGATATTAACCAGAATATTTCAATGGAGTTTTTACAAAATATCACTGATGGAAAAGTTTATCAGTAGATAAATTAATCAGTGTAAATCACCTGGTCACTATTAATAAAATCTAGAGCTTTTTGAGAAATTTTAAGACCTTCAGATACTTCTTTATCCATAGCATTTTCAACTTCAACTATTCTTTGTAATTTATTTATAACTTCATCAATTTCATCAAAAGGAACTACAGCTACTCCGTCTGTATCAGCTACAACTATATCACCGCTATTAACTGTTTTCCCTCCAATGTCAATAGAGTAGCCAATTTTTGCAGGGCCACTATTATATGGCGAGTTTGGGTTTAAACCTGTGCAGAAACAGTCCAAGCCAGTTTCAATAATACCATTTAAATCTCTCATTGGACCATCTGTTACAAGTCCTTTGCCACCGTTATTTCTAATCATTCCTGCAATACGGTCACCAACTGCTGCTGTCCCCTGAAATCCATTTACACAATTTACAACTATATCTCCTTCTTGAATTTCACTTAAAGCTATTGCCATACCAAGCACATCTGCCGCTCCAGAAAAAACAGTAAGCGCTGGACCTACTATATGATTTACAGTCTTACCAGGTATCGATAATGGTTTAATCGCTGGATCTAAGGCTGCGTAACCACTTAAAGCATCACAAATAAAGCTAGTGGGGATATCTTTGAAAGAATCAATTTGTTTTTGAGAAGGTCTATTTCTACTTGTAGATTTTTTAATCTGTATCAATGGAGGATTTTCAATCATTAATTAATCTTTCTAGGTTGTATAATTAATTTTATTACTATTATTTTAAATATTATTATTTTAAAAAATAACATGTTAAACATATAACATTATTATATTTATGGAGAAAGCTTTGTCTAGTCTGGTTGATAAATACCCAAGAGTTAGTGATATGGTTGGTGTTGCAAAAAGAAGAATGCCACATTTTGCTGCGGAGTATTTATTTGCAGGGACTGGGTATGATGAAGCGTTAGAAAATAACAGAAAAGCATTTAATGAAGTTTTCTTAGTCCCTCAATACCTTAAAGGTACCGTAAATCCTAATTTAAAAACAAAATTGTTTGGTTATGAATATGATGCACCTTTTGGAATGGCACCAGTTGGGATGACAAGTTTAATGTGGCCTGGTGCTGAAATAGCACTTTCCAAAATGTCTGTAAAAAATAATATACCTTTTTCTTTATCCACTGTGTCTTGCACTTCTGTTGAAGAAGTTGGAAAGCATTTAGATGGAAATGGGTGGTTTCAACTTTATCCACCAGCTGATAAAGCAATTAGGAATGACTTACTAAAAAGAGCTAAAGACTCTGGTTTTAAAAATCTTATAATTACTGCTGATATACCAGCTTCTAGTAGGAGGGAAAGACTAAGAATGGCAGGCGTTTCTGTACCTCCTAAAAATAACTTGAGAACTTTTTTTCAAGCAGCAATTTGTCCATCTTGGTCAATAGGAACCTTAATAAATGGTATTCCTGCTTTTGGCACCATGGATCAATATAGTGATGGTAGTTGGCATGGTAATGCTAAATCCAAAGCTGGATTTGCTGGAAGTCAAATGCAACGTTATTTAGATTGGGATTATTTAAAAGAAGTTCGTGATATTTGGAAAGGTCCAATTATTTTAAAAGGATTAATGGATATTGAAGATGCAATTAAAACAACTAAATTTGTTGATGCTATATATCTTTCAAATCATGGTGGTCGTCAACTAGACATAGCGCCAAGTACATTGCAAATTTTACCTGAAATAAGGAAAAAAGTTGGATCTAAGTTTCCAATTATTATTGATTCAGGTTTTTATTCAGGACAAGATATTTGTAAAGGATTAATGCTTGGTGCAGATTTTGTTATGACTGGCAGACCTTTTATTATTGGATTAGCTGCATTAGGTTCTAAAGGAGCTAATCATGTTCACGATATTTTAAAAGATGAACTATCAAATATTATGGAACAAGTATGTGCTGAAAACGTTAAGGAACTAAAAAGTCAAAAAGTTGTTTTAGGTAACAATTTTAAATTAAATAATTTAAATTGAATGTTAAAGTGCACTAAAGCGTTTACCAGGTAGAACCATTTCTGAACCTGTTTTTATATGAAGTAAAGCAGGTAGGTTGTTTTTCTTAGCCCATGTAGTAGCTTCAACAAAAATATCATAAAAGTCTTCAGTGTTGTCTACCGAATATCCTTGACCACCCATGGATTTAGCTAAATCGGCAAAATTAGGATTAACTAAGCCAGTATGTTTATATTTTCCTTTATAGTTTTTATGTTGATGCATCCTAATAGTTCCATACATCTCATTGTCAATAACCAAAACAATAACTGCAGCATTATATTGAACTGCTGTTGCAAACTCATTTTCAGTCATTTGAAAACAACCATCACCTGCAAGGGCAATTACCATTTGATCAGGAAAACGTAATTTAGCAGCTATGGCAGCAGGGAGTCCGTATCCCATCGAACCTGAAATAGGCGCAAGTTGAGTTCTAAGCTTAGTAAACCTAAATAATCTATGCCCCCAAACAGCATAATTACCTGCACCATTTGTAATTATAGTATTAGGTTCTATGTCTTTTCTTAATGTTCTAAATGCCGATGTGAGATCAACACCTGAATTTGGAGCCTCAAGTGGCATATCACCCCAATCAATATAATCTTCATGAGCTTGATTTGCTTTTTCTTCTTTTATAGGTGATGGTTTAGTGTTTAGCCCTTTTAGGGCATTATTTAAAGCACTTACAAAATCTATTGGGTTAGATACAATCCCGAGATGAGGGTTATATATTCTTCCAATTTCTTCGGGACCTGGGTGAATGTGAACTATTTTTTTATCATGTTCTGGAATACCAAACAGAGAAAATCCTTGTGAAGGGTTTTCACTTAATCGGGCTCCCAGCAATACAATATAGTCACTTTCATTTATGCGATTAATTAATTTCGGATTTACCCCTAACCCTAGATCTCCACCATAGTTTTTATGTAAATTATTAAAAAGACTTTGTCTTCTGTGAGATGTTAAAATTGATAATCCAAGCATTTCAGAAATAGAAGCTAGATCTTTTTCTGCTTCTTCAGACCATATAGATCCACCTAGAACAAGAACAGGGTTTTCCGCAGCTTTAATTTCTTCAATAAACTGTGCTAAATCTTTAGTTGAAGGAGCCGAAGAAACTTGATCAATGAAACTTGTTGCTTTTTCATCAGTTTTTTCTGTAAGCATATTCTCAGGCAAGGCTATTATTACAGGCCCAGGTCTACCTGACATAGCTGTGTGATAAGCGCGTGATACAATTTCAGGTAATCTCTCAGCTTGTTGAACTTCAACAACTAATTTTGCCATACCTCCAAAAAATTGTTGATAATCTACCTCTTGAAACGCATCACGACCATACATTTCTTTACCAATTTGTCCTACAAAAAGTATCATAGGAGTACTGTCTTGTTGTGCAATATGAATACCTGCAGCGGCATTCGTAGCTCCAGGTCCTCTTGTTACGAAAGCAATGCCTGGTCTACCAGTAAGCTTTCCATCTGCTTCGGCCATTATAGAGGCTGCACCCTCATGTTTGCATAAAATAGTTTCTATTGAGGTTTCTTGAAGACCATTCATCACTGACAAATAACTTTCACCTGGCACACAGAAGACTCTATCTACTTTTTGATTTTCTAATAACTCTACTAGTAAAGATCCGGCTTCTTTCATTTTTCAATCCTTAAATTTTTTTAAATAGGGAGAATTTATAGGTATCATATTCTCAGTTATTGGTAAAACTAGTTCATTTAGTAAATGAGAAGATAAAGTTTTACCATGTCTATCTAATCTTAATGAACTATTTACACCACCACCAAGTGCATTTTGTATTACAAAATTTAGAGCTTTCAATCCAGGTAATTCATACCTATCCACTTTTGTCGCTCCTAAATGTTTAAATATATTTAAAACAGCCTCTTCTGTTGCCAAAGAATTTATTAATTGCCACCCATTATCTAAATATGCAATTAGTGAGATATTTGATACATCTCCTTTATCACCAGCTCTTGCATGAGCAATTGCATGAACAGGTAAATTTATTTTTTTCATAAATACCTCAATTATATTTTTATAAGATTCTAATTTTTATATTTGGATCTACCAACTGTCTATTTACAAGAATAGATGCCGTAGAGGATTGAGCTGTAACATACGCTCGAGCACCACCACCTGCAGCTGGTCCACAACAATATAAAGATAGAACTTCATCGATCATTTGTTGAGCTTGCTCTTTATGAGGGTATATTGCAGATGTTCTTACTCTATAGTCTCCATCATTTGTAAGTTCATATGAAGGGGTCTCATCCATAGAGAAATGAACAGAACCAGCACCAATTATTTCAGTACGTATTTGACCTTGTAAACCTAAAGTTTGCACTCTTTCATTTATTACATTACCAGCAAGTTTAGCTCTAGCAAGGGCGTTTGGACCTGCATAACTGATTTCAGCTTCTCCCATAAATCCATTGTCACTACAAATAGTTGCTTTTAATTTTTCAGGAGGTTTTCTTCCAGCTCCACCTTTAACAAGAATTCTGTTAATACCATCATCTTCTAATATTAAGTTAGTCATGTCAGCGGTTACATCAGGTACTAAATAACTAGACGGATCATGTGTCTCATATAATAACTGTTCTGTTACTGTGGCTTTGCTAACTAAACCTCCTGTTCCTTCAGGTTTAGTTATTACAAATGATCCATCTTCACTAAACTCTGCTATTGGAAAACCAACATTCGCAAGATCAGGAACATCTTTAAAGCCTGGATCAGCAAAGTAGGCGCCTGTAACTTGAGCACCACATTCTAAAAGATGGCCACATATAGTTCCAGATCCAATTAAGTTAAGTTCATTTGCTTTCCATTTAAACTCATATAACAAAGGACCTAAAGCTAGCGCGCTATCAACTGTTCTACCAACCACAACTATATCTACATTTTTTTCTAATGCGTCTGCTATTGGTTGAGCGCCAAGATATACATTGGCGGCAGTTATTTTATTGTTAGAAAAGTCTAACCCTTCAACAGTAGGACTACTTAATATTTCATCATTGGACATGTACTCTAATAAGTCATCACCTATAACAACTCCAATTTTAGGAGGCCTGATATTTTGTTTTTTTGCAATTTCAAGTATTCTTTTGGCAGCACCTAGTGGATTTGCAGCACCAATATTTGATATAATCTTGATATTGTTTTCAAGACAATCGTCTAATATAGGTGTTATGTATGAATCCAAAAACGGAGAATATCCTTCTTCTGGATTTTTGATTCTAAATTGCTGGGCAATTGCTAAAGTTCTTTCAGCAAGTACTTCAAACATTAAATATTTTGGTGCTGTTATTTTTTTAAATTCTTTAACGATTGGAATGGACGCGTCAAATCTATCACCAGAAAACCCTGCACCACATCCTATATATACTTTTTTGGTCATAATATTTTATTCTAAGTAGTATTTTTTTTGGTAGTAAATGTTATTATAGTATTATACATGTTAATGAAAATAGCTAGTGTTTAAGTAAGAGGAAATTACAAATGTCAAAAATTGCAATGGTTACTGGAGCAGGAACTGGTGTTGGTAGAAGAGTTTCGGAAGTCCTATCAAAAGAAGGTATTATTGTTTATTTAGTAGGAAGACGTAAAGATAAATTGATTGAAACTCAGGAATTATGTTCTGGACAGACGGAAATATTACAATGTGACGTCAGCGATCCAAAAGCTGTTGAAAATTCATTCAAAATTATAGAAGAAAAACACGCTAGAATTGACATCTTATTCAATAATGCAGGCATAGGTGTTCCTGCACAATCAATTGATGAAATGCCATTTGAAAATTGGAAGAGTGTAGTTGATATAAACCTTAATGGAATGTTTTTATGTGCAAAATATGCATTTGCTTTAATGAGAAAACAAACTCCTCAAGGTGGTAGAATTATTAATAATGGGAGTGTGTCATCTGCTACCCCTAGACCTGGTTCTATTCCTTATACAGCTACTAAGCATGCAGTTACAGGAATGACTAAAACAATTTCTTTAGATGGTAGAAAGTATGATATTGCATGTAGTCAAATTGATATAGGTAATGCAGAGACTCCTATGACAGCTAGAATGAAAGAAGGTGTGCCTCAAGCGACTGGTGAGATGAGTGTTGAACCAGTCATAGACTCAATTCATATTGCAGAGGCAGTATTATATATGGCTAAACTACCCGTTACAGTAAATGTATTAAATATGACAGTTATGGCAAATAAAATGCCTTTTGTTGGTAGAGGGTAAATCTACTTTAAATATTTTTTAATTACTGGAAAATACAGATCTTTGTCACCTTGTTCTATACTTGTCTGAAGCAGTTTTTTTGCTGTTTCGGCACCAGGTAATTTTATCTTTAATTTATTTCCAAGCTCTAAGGCGTAAGATAAATCTTTTAACGCATATTCAGAAGAAAAAGCTGGGGAAGGGAAGTGATCTTTTGCAATATTTTTGATCCCATGATTTTTAAGTGCAAAGCTGTCTCCAGAACATTTAGTTATATTATTAAATAATTTACCAACGTTCATACCATATTTTTCTGCAATATTGGCAGCTTCACTAAGTGCAACTACTGTCTCGAAAAGTATCATATTATTCATTATTTTAGTTAATTGACCAGACCCTACATCTCCGCAATGCATAATATCTTCTCCCATTAAATTAAAAATAGGTAGTAAATGTTTAAAAGTATCTAAATCTGATCCAACCATTATAGCAAGTGTTCCGTCTATAGCAGCTTGCCTTGTTTTTCCTATAGGAGCATCAGCAAAAAAAGAATTTTTCTTTTTGATGTCAACATTTAATTTAACCATTAGATCTGGTTGAGAAGTTGACATATCTACAATGTATTGATTTGGTTTTATAAAAGATATCATGTTCTGTTTACCAAAGTACATTTCATAAACAAAACTTCCTCCAGGAAGACACGTTATAATCACATCAGATTTATCAAAAAGATCTTCAATATCAGACGCAATAATTGCTCCATGGTTATGTAAATCTTCTTCTTTGTTTTTGTTTATGTCGTTAACCATAATTGACCAATTTTTGTTTTGGAGTAAGTTTTTGCACATGGAGTTTCCCATGACGCCTAACCCAATAAACCCAATTGTATTTATTGTCTGATTTTTCATAATGCACCGTATTTATTTGTTGATTTATAAGATACATTCATTCTAAAAAAATATCCTATACTTTTCATTAATATTGTTTATTTTTAGAGATCAATTATGAATCCGATTGGACACAAGAATGCATTATGACACTATTAAAAACAATCACAATTTACCTCATGATCCCTTTAAAGCAATTGTTGCACCTAGACCAATAGGTTGGATAGGAAGTTGTTCTAAAGCCGGTAATTATAATTTAGCTCCTTATAGTTACTTTAATGCTATTGCTGACAGACCTCACTATGTTATGTTTTCTTCTGTAGACATTAAAGATTCTGTTAAAAATATTGAAGAAACTGGTGAGTTTACTGTATCGATTGCAACTGAAGAGTTGTTTGACCATATGAATGGCAGTTCTGTTCCAGCAGGGCCGGAAGTTGATGAATTTAAGTTAGCAGGTTTAAATCCTAAAATTGGTAATTTTGTATCAGCTCCGTTTGTTTCAGAGGCAGCAGCTGCTCTTGAGTGTAAACATTGGAAAACTTTAGACCTCCCAAATGTGGATAGAGATAAAGGCACAGGAAATTATGTTATTTTTGGTCAAGTCGTTGGCATTTATATCAATGATAAATTTATAAAAGATGGTCTTTTTAATGCTTCTGCCGCACGCCCCTTAGTGCGTTTAGGATATATGGATTATGGAGTTGTTGGATCTGAAAATACGTTTACTAAAAACAGACCAAAATTAGGTAAAGATGGTAAGTTAGAACCAGTGAAGGAATGGGATGGAATTTATAGATAACAAAACAATAGAAGATTTTTCAAGAGATGGCGCTGTTCTATGTAAAGGAATGTTTATTGACTGGCTTGATGAATTAAGAATTGGCGTAGATAAATTAATAGAAAATCCTAGTGTAAGGGAGAGATCTTATACCCCAGATGATGGTACAGCTCCTTTTTTTCAAGATTTAGTTAATTGGGATAGAATTCCTGAGTTTAAAGATTTTGTTTTTAAATCAAAATTAGGGTTTTATGCTTCAAAGTTGATGAAATCAAAGCAATCACAATTTTTTCATGATCATGTTTTAGTTAAAGAACCAGGATCGTCAATAGTTACTCCGTGGCATCAAGATAAACCTTATTATTGTGTTGATGGTGCGCAGTCTGTGAGTTTTTGGATAGCTTTGGATGACATATCCAAAGAAGGTTGTCTTGAGTGTATTGCGGGATCACATTTATCTAATGTTTTACATAAACCAAAGAGATTTAACGGAAACGATTTATATGAAAATGATAATTCTGAGGATGTTCCTGATATAAATTCTAATAGAAAAGATTACAAGATTTTAAGTTGGGATATCAAAGCAGGGGACGCTGTTGCCTTTGATTTTAGAACATTACATGGAGCATCTGAAAATGTTAATAAAAATTCTAGACGAAGAGTTTTTTCTGCAAGAATAGTTGGGGATGATGCCGTTTTTGTAGATAGAAAAGGTAAGGGATCCCCACCTTTTGAGAGTGTAAAACTTAATACTGGTGACAAATTAACAGGAAAAGAATTTCCAGTTATTTATAAAATTTAAAGTCTTTTGCAGTGAAAAGTTCTATCATTTTTTAGAATTGCTTTTTTTAATTGTTTTACTCCTTCTAATATGCGGAGTGAGGGTCTACTAAAATAAGAATTAGAGTCGAAGGCAAATACTCTTTCTTCTTTTATAGCACTTAAATGGTTTATTCTTTCATCCTGATATATTTTTTGTGAAAACAAAATATTTTCTTCAAGATTATAACCACAGCAAATTAGTCCTATATAATCAGGATTTTTCTTAATTATTTCTTCAGCAGAAATCTGCTTTGATTTTTCACCTTTTTTTCCAATTGAAGAGATAAAGCCGGCCATTTCAATTTGTTCAGGTATCCAATGACCTGCACTAAAGTAAGGGTCAATCCATTCGAGAAGGAGTAAACTACCTCTATTTTTTTCTTTAGTAATTTTATACTTAGTAAGAATAGCCTCTTTTATCGTTTTTTTTGCTATTTCTTCTTTTTTTACGGCTTTCCCAATTGCTAGAATATCTGAACATATTTCTTCAAAAGTAATGCCATTTAATGAAATAACCTCTGTGCTTGATGATAATGTACATAAGTTATTTTTTAATGTTGCTTGTATTTTATCTTCAGAAATTGAACACACATCACATAATCCTTGAGTGATTATTAAGTCAGGATTAATTGTATTAAGTTGTTCATTATCTACTGCATAAAGTGGAATATTATTTTTAACAGCCTCTTTTACCAATTTATCAATTGCATTTTGGTTGGTGTTATTAGGAATTATACTCGAAGTGATTTTTATTTTATTCTTTACTGCTGAAGGATAGTCACACTCATGACTTACAGCACTTATATATTCTGCCAAACCCATATCACAAAGAATTTCCGTAGCCGCAGGTAATAAACTCACAATTTTCATATTTTATTTTTTAACCATGATATTTGTTTCTTGGCATACTTTAAAGCTTCAGTATCATTTTTAAATACTTTATTGCTATAAAATCCAATTTTGTACCAACCAGAATTCGTTTCAGGATCTCTTCTATATTCTTCAAATCCAAATGTTTGATTATTTCTTTTAAATATATCAACACATAAGTTACCCTCGTTATTATTAATTGAATTTATAACAGTTTTAATTTCTATTTTCAAAAGACAAACCTTATTAAATTTAGTAATAACTATTTATAATTCTAATTTTTTAAATAATATTAAAACTTAATTTATTGAAAACCTTTAAATGAATATTCAATCAAAAGATATACTCTAAATGTTAGAAATAACTATGTCAGAAAATATTATTTTGACTGTATTATCTTTTTTTACAGCTTTAATGACATCAATCGCCGGAGCCGGAGGTGGGACAGTTCTATTAGCAGCGATGCTTCAATTTATGAATCCAGCAGAGGCTATTCCAGTTCATGGTGTAATCCAACTTTCTTCTAACATGACACGAACATGGTTATTAAGAAAATATGTAAATTGGAAAATAATATTTAAATTTTCTGTATTGTTACCTTTAGGTGTTTATATAGGGCTCAAAATATTTCAAAGTATTGATCAAGATTATATAAAAAATTTAATAGGTTTGTTTATTTTATTGGCTATTGGATTTCAAAACTTAAAAAGTTTTAAGAAAATCAAAATTTCTTCGAATATTTATTACTTTGTTGGTTTTTTTACAGGTATTTTTAATATTTTAGTTGGAGTTATTGCACCACTTTTAGCTGTTATAGTTAGACAAAGTATAGAAGAAAAAAAATCTATCGTAGGTACTTTAGGTTATTTTGGTCTAATTGGAAATTTAATAAAAATAATTGGTTTTACATTTATAGGATTTTCTTTCTACGAATATATAGAAACTTTTCTTATGATAATTCCTGCAACTTTATTGGGAAGCAGGGTTGGACAAATTTTTTTAAATAAAATTAGTAATAATTTTTTCACTCTTATATTTCAAATAATATTAGTAGGGTTAGCAATCAGGCTTTTATTAACCTGATATATAATAAAATATTAAAAATTATTTAATTCTCCAAAAAATTCATTAAGTTTTTATTAAAAAAATCTGGTGCTTCAATATTAATTAGATGTCCAGCATTTGGTATAATTATAATATTACTGTTTTTAATTTCTTTTTTTATTTCCAAAGACATTGATGGAGGCGTTAAAGTATCAAGCTCCCCAACCATAATTAATGTTGGCACATCTATTTTTTTGAAAATATGACGATGTTCAGTCCTCATTGATGCATCAATTGTTTTAAGATAACTTTCTTTATGAAGAAGTGAGATTGAATGAACAAGTTTTTCGTATGCAGGTTTGTTTTCCATGTCACCTATCAACGATGATGCTACAAGAGGAGCTATATCCTTTGGTTCTTTACCATTTAAGAGTGGCTCTTTTCTTGAATTAATAAATTTTTTAACCTCATTTTTGTCTAAGTTTGATAAACCAAAATGAGTGTCGCATAAAGTAAGCGTCTTTACACAATTAGGATATTTTTCATAAAAAAGCGTAGCAATTTGTCCCCCCATTGAAAGTCCAACGATGTGAGCTTTGTCGCGATCGAAATAGTCTAAAACTCTTTTAAGGTCGTCTAAGATATCTTCAAAAATGAAATCTCCAGAATAGTCTTCACTTTCACCATATCCGCGTGTATCCCATGCAACTGACAAGAATTTTTTTGAAAAAAATGGAAGATTACCTTCCCAATTTTTCTTATTACCTCCTATACCATGCAGAAAAATAACCATTTCACCTTGACCGATGTAATCAACCGAAATTGAGGGTTGGGAACCAATTTTTATATTCTTTATTATGGAAACCATTTTAATATTAAAACCTACTACCTGGTAATTTTAAAAACTCTAATTCTGATTTAGTTGAAATTCTACCTAAAACATTATTTCTATGAGGAAACCGATCAAACTTATCAATAATGTCTTTATGTTTTAAAGCAAATTTAAATGTGTTCTCATTAGTAAATTTTTTAAAAAGTGGTAAACCTAACTTATGATCTAGGATGTTTTCACTATGCATAAGTGGCATTAAAAAAAAAATATTATAATAATGATTTGATCCTTTGATGAAATTGTTATCAATAGCAATCTTAGTCAATTTGATAGCTTTATTGTCTCCTTCAAAAGATTTAGAGCTATTTCTAAAAACATTTCTTGTAAACTGATCCAACAAAATAATAAGAGAAAGATAAGTATCTAAAGCAATATTTACATCGTCAATGTTTGTTTTTAACGATTTTTTTATTGAATTAAGAAATCTTTTTCTAATTAAAGCGTCAAATTCGTCATTTTTTTTGAACCACATTTTAGGTGAAGATTCTATAAACCAGAAATCTAAAATTGATTTAGCTTCAATCATTTTTTATAATTTCTTAAAATTGTAGCTATTTCTTTACCCATATCTTCTTGTCCAAAAAAAGGGGCTTTTTCACATGCTTCAGCTAAATATTCCATATCTTTAGTTTCTAAGTATTTATTCCATAAAAAATGCATAGTATCTTCTAATTTCATTCTATCACCAATTTTTTCAATGATTGTTTATATAATAAATATAGATAAATCATTATGCCAAGATTAATTATATTCCAAAAAATTCCATTTAAAAACGCTAATCTATATGAATTTGTATAATCATAAATTTCTCCAGAAAGCCAGCCACCTAATGACATACCAATTATTGTAGCGAAGATAAGAAGCCCAACTCTCTCAGCAACTTCATTTGCAGGTAGAAATTTACTAATTATAACAGCATATATAGGTACTATGCCTCCTTGGGACAGTCCAAAAAATATAGCAACTATATAAAGCGACATTTGGCTATCAAAAGGTAAAAACAGTGAAAGTGAAACTGCTTGGAGAGTTGAACATAAAATCAAAGTTTGAATTGGTCCTAATTTATCAGATAAATAACCAAATATAACTCTGCTCATTACAGCTGCAAATAACATATAAGATAAAATTTCAGTCCCGACTGCTAAACCAAATCCGTTATCAATACATAATGGTACAATATGAACTTGCGGCATTGACATTGCAACACAGCAAAAAACACCTGCAAACATAAGTAAAATCTGAATATTTTTATTACTGATTGATAATTTCAAGCTTGAATTCACATTAAGTTTTGGCGCTATTTGGTCGGTATTTTTATTTAAAAATGGTTTTTTATTACCAATTAAAAGAAACAAAATGGGTATGATTATACTACAAACTAATGCAATGAAAAGATGAGCATGCCTCCATTCTCCGTCTAAAAGGAAATCTTTAATTAAAAAAGGCCAAATTGCACCACACAAATGCTGTCCACTTGCTACTAGAGAAACCGCTAGCCCTTTCCTTTTATAAAAGAACTGCGATATATCTGCCATCATAGGCCCAAAAAAAGCTGCTGCAGAGAAACCTAAAAAAAATTGAACAAATGAAAGCCATAAAATGTTGTTTGCTAATGTTGATAGTAAATATGAGAAAATCAACAAAATTAAAGCAAAAATAATAGGCTTTTTAATCCCGATTTTATCCAGCATCCTACCTATGATAACGTTACCAACCCCATAACCAAACATTGTAGCTACATAAGGATAAGTTGAAGCTGCTCTATCAAGATCAAATTCATTCTGAATAGTTGGCATAATGATAACTACTGACCACATACCAGCGGTTCCAATTATACTCATTGTAAAAATTATTATTAGCCTAAACCAGGCTTCACGACTGTCTAAATCTATTAGATTATTTTTCATTATTTGTTGCTCTTCACAGTTATTCGATTAACATATAAATGTTTAGATCTTAAAACAATTATATACATGTTTAATCATTGTTTAAGGAGATGTTAATGATTTTATCCAATGATCAGATTGAATTTTATAATAATGAAGGTTACGTATTAGTTGAAGATGTAATTTCAGAAGATCAACTGAGTGCAATGCTTAAGATTGTAGATGATTTCTTTGAAAAATCTAAAGCTATAAAAGAAAATGATAATATATTTGATTTAGAAGAAGGCCATTCTGCAAATAACCCAAGATTAAAACGGGTTAAGCAACCTCATCAACATACACCATTTTTTTGGGATATTCTAAAAGAATCTAAGATAGAAAATATACTCATTGACCTGCTTGGGAAAGATATATCTTTAAAAACTAGTAAATTGAATACAAAAGCTCCTGGTGGAGGTGCTGCTGTAGAATGGCATCAAGATTGGGCTTTTTACCCTCATACAAATGACAATGTGCTTGCTTTAGGGCTTATGATAAATGACGTCGATCTTGATAATGGACCTTTAATGGTTATACCTAAAAGTCATAAAGGTCCTGTTTTAAGTCATAATAATAATGGTGTTTTTTGTGGAGCAATTGACCCTAATGATAAAAATTTTGATATATCAAAAGCTGTTACTTTAACAGGCAAAGCCAGATCAATGACTATTCATCATGCTAGAACACTTCATGGTTCTGCACCTAATAATAGTAATAAGGATAGATTAATGCTTTTTTATGAATGTAATTCTGCTGATGCGTGGCCTTTGGTTGGTGTTGGAGCTTATTTAAATAACACAAACCCTATTGATTTATGTAACCAAATGGAAAGACAAATGCTTTGTGGAAATGTAAGCTATCAACCAAGAATGGAGAGTGTTCCTGTAGTACTACCACTTCCGCCAGCGCCAGACTATGGTTCTATTTTTACAACTCAAAAATCAGGTGGAGCTAAATCAGCCTTTTAGTTCTTATAGTCAGGTGATTGTCTATCAAGTTTTCTTAGTAATGCAGGCCATGCTAATCTATCTCTACCTATATCAAACATTCCAATAGATTGATCTTGAGTAGTTTTTATAGCTTCTTTAGAGGGTAAATTAATATTTCCAGCAGCTTGTGCTCTTATTTGAGCAGTGCAAGCTCTTTCAAGGAAATATATCCCCATAAAAGCTATTCCACAGGTTTGACCTACAGATAAGGTTCCGTGGTTTCGAAGTATATAAAGATTTTTATCACCTATATCAGCTACTAATCTTTCTCGTTCACTATGATCGAGAGCAAGTCCCTCATAATCATGATATGCAACATGGGGATGAATTAACATAGATGTTTGGCTAATTGGTAACAAGCCATCTTTTTGGATTGATACTGCAACTCCGTCATTAGTATGAAGATGAAGTACACATTGTGCATCATCACGTGCAGAATGGATTGCGCTGTGAATAGTAAAACCAGCTGGATTAACCTCATATGGAGTATCTATCACAGCATTCCCATTAAGATCAATTTTAACCAAGCTTGAGGCGGTTATTTCATCAAACATTAATCCATATGGATTAATAAGGAAATGATGTTCTGGACCAGGTATTCTTAATGAAACATGAGTGTAAATTAAGTCATCCCAACCATAAAGAGCTATAAGTCTATATGTTGCAGCTAAATCTAATCGCAACTTCCATTCTTCTTCAGTTATTTGGCTTTTTAATTCATTTGTATCAATCATATGATTCATTATTAATTTTCCTTAATTCCTTAATTTTACTCATTATATATTACAAATTAGTAAATTACAAAATCATTGGGCGATTATTCTTCTAAAATTTGTATATATCTCTTCATTTTGTTATTTATATCTTTTTTGAAAAGATCTATTTTAAGTATCCCGTTATTTAACTCGGCTTCTTTAACTTCAATGGTCTGTTCTAATTGAAAAATTTGTTGGATTACATTATTTCGAATGCCCTTATGAATATAATCTGATTTTCGTTTATTTTCTCTTTCTGACACATTAATTATAAGAAGGTTATTTGTAGCGTTAATTGAGATTTGATTTGATAACACCCCCGCTAAAGCTATTTTAATTTGATATTTATTTACATCATATTTTATGACATCAAATGCTATATTGTTTTCAAGGTTTACAGAGCATGCTTTATCAATTTCATTAAAAATTGAGTCATAACCAACATAATGTTTTAGAAATTTATTTTGAATAAAGGTCAATTTATTGATCTACTCTTAAAACTCTTTCACCTTCAAGAAGCTTGATCCTAGTATTTCCTTTAACTTCGTTTAATTCTTCAGACATGATTTGCATTATCTTGTTTGCATCATTTTT
>Ga0206124_10000098_pt1 | contig 65848 bp, 57 predicted proteins | sample Helgoland_Spring_3_FD_148671 | JGI IMG/M metagenome (GOLD analysis project Ga0206124, IMG submission 148671) | Pelagic subsurface seawater microbial communities from Kabeltonne, Helgoland, North Sea - Helgoland_Spring_Bloom_20160321_2 | ecosystem: Environmental > Aquatic > Marine > Epipelagic ... | reverse complement strand
GTAAATGGGGCAGCATAAATTCCTTCAGAAATAAAATTAAAATCACCATTGCTCCAAGCCTTGTTATAACTAGAGTAAAATTCCTCAATTTCTTTTAGAACTTGAATTGTTTATGTTTGGGAGCAATCTAAAAAGATAAATATGGTGAGGAGTATTAAGAATTTTTTCAGATCTCAAAACTAATCAAAACGGATAATTAATCCCTCCGTTAAATAAGCCTTTTTAAGAGCCTTTGTGATTTTGTCAGAGTATTGAGATGTTTTAATTAACTCCTTTGAGGAGGCTTATTCCTCGGAGTTAGTGAAGTTAGGCTTGGGTAATTGAAATTATAGGCAGAAAATAATTATTACTATTTCTTTTTTCCATCTGCCTCTACACTGTAAGAATTACCATCAGATATGTTTTCTTTAATTATTTACGATTGCATCATTACCACAAATGAAAATACCGATCTAGTTAAAACCCTTCTTATCAAAAAAGTAAAAGAAACATATCAGAGTGTATTATCTAAAAATAGTGATTTGGATAAATTGTTTAAGGTTGAAAAAGTGTCAGAAATTATTACCTACAATTGACTAATTTGAATAACGTTCAAGAAATATGTAGATTTAAATGTAATTTCTGCTAATAAAAAAAGCAGTTAATCACTTAACTGCTTTTTGAAGGGTGGAAGACCGGACTTGAACCGGCGACCTCCTGAACCACAATCAGGCGTTCTAACCAACTGAACTACAACCACCATTTATAAAAGAAGGCAAATTTAATCTTTTACTATAAATATTAAATGTTTTAAGGATTAAAAGATAGGCGCTTGCCTTTTATTTTCTCATCGAACTGTCCGGTGTCATAAGCAAGGTGCCCAGACACAAAAGTTTTTTCTACTTGAGAACGGAACAAATCCCCCTCAAATGGGCTCCAACCACATTTGGCAACTATATTATCTGGACCCACTCGCCAAGGACGATTCAAGTCCACCAGTGCCAAATCTGCAAAATAACCTTCACGAATGAAGCCTCTTTGCTGCACTTTATAACAAACAGCTACCGCATGACTCATTTTTTCAGCAATTTGCTCCAATGAAATTTTCCCTTGATGATAAAATTCCAACATGGCCACTAAACTGTGTTGAATCAATGGTCCTCCTGAAGGTGCATTAGCATAAATCTGATTCTTTTCTTGTTGTGTATGGGGAGCATGATCTGTTGCAATCACATCAATTTTATTCGCCAAGAGACCATCCCATATTTGGGCTCTATCTTTAGATGTCTTTATGGCAGGATTCCACTTAATTAATGCTCCTTTTTGCTGATAATCTTCATCACTGAACCAAAGGTGGTGAATACAAGCTTCTGCGGTAATTTTCTTGGAGGATAGCGAGGTCTCATTTTCAAACAGTTCCAGCTCCTCACCAGTGGATATATGGAGGACATGGAGTCTAGTTCCATATTTTTTTGCTAAACTGACCGCACGTGATGACGAAAGGTAGCACGCCTCTGCTGATCGAATGATGGGATGTTGTTCAAAGGGGATCTCCTGACCGTATTTTTGAAGGGCATGTGCCATATTGGTTCTGATTGTCAGTTCATCCTCGCAATGTGTAGCAATCAACATAGACACTCGACTGAAAATGCGTTCCAAGGTCTGAGTGTCATCCACCAACATGTCTCCAGTGGAAGAGCCCATGAAAACCTTAACCCCACAAACCTGTCGAGGATCTGTTTTCATAACCTCCTCTAAATTTTCATTCGACGCACCCATATAAAATGAAAAGTTGGCCAAACTCTTTTTTCTTCCTATTTCATATTTTTCTTCCAGTAAGGATTGAGTCAATGTTTGGGGTTGTACATTAGGCATCTCCATAAAGGAGGTTACGCCTCCTGCCACGGCAGCTTTGGCTTCCGTATAAATCTCCCCCTTCTGAGTGAGTCCTGGCTCTCTAAAGTGCACCTGGTCATCGATCACTCCTGGAAATAAATGTTTCCCTGCTGCATTGATTTCCTTGTAATTGATCTTGGGCTCCAAGGATTCCTCGACCTGCTCGATACACTCATTTCTTATTAATACATCCTGATGCGAAACCTTTCCTTCATTTACAAGGGTTCCAGCCTTAATCAAATAAGTTTCACTCATTGGGTCTTTCTTTTATCATACTCACCGTTAAAGTTACAACTAAATCACAGGGATGACCTTCAGGAACATACCTAATTCCTTCTTTCATTTAAAAGCGCCGTTGACATTCATTTTTTTTCTTTTTTTTTAAAAATATTGGTCTTATTTTATCTAAAATTTCAGCGTATTGCATGTTTTTTTTTGGTGAGGTAAAGGCGCGGAACCATATATCAAAACTCATTGCACTTTTTAACCAAAAAAAGTGTTTTGGATTTAAATTTGTAAAAAATTAAAGAAAGGCCTAATTTATCGAAATAATGATCATTGATTTAAACCTCCGAGATTCTTTTCAGGATCGACACAACAGTCCTTCGCAGCAAGAAACTGAGGAAATGTTAGCGGCTATTGGGGTAAACTCCATGGAAACCTTAATTACACAAACTCTTCCCTCATCCATACGGTCTAAAAAGAACTTAGACTTACCCGCTGCCAAAAGTGAATACGACTACATTAAAGATCTGAAAATAATGGCTCAAAAAAACACGGTGGCCAATTCTTTTATTGGCCAGGGTTATTATGACACCATTGTTCCTCCTGTCATTCAACGAAACATCCTGGAAAACCCAGGTTGGTATACGGCTTACACGCCCTATCAAGCTGAAATTGCTCAAGGACGACTGGAAGCCCTTATCAACTTCCAAACGATGGTTATCGAGCTGACGGGTATGGAAATCGCCAATGCATCACTTTTAGATGAGGCGACGGCTGCCGCAGAGGCTATTTCGATGCTTGTGCAAACAAGATCAAGGCATAAAAGAGAAGCCAATAAACTTTTGGTAGATCAAAGTGTTTTTCCACAGACTCTCGAAGTTTTGACCACGAGGATGACACCCATTGACATTGAAATAGAATGTTTAGACTTATCTCAAGCAGATTTATCAGACCCTAAAGTATTTGGTGTTTATGTCCAATATCCAAATAATGAAGGTAGATTGATGGACTGGCAGGACTTTAGTGAAAAAGCCACGTCTCATGACATTAAGGTCGCCGTGGGGACTGACCTCCTGGCGTTAACCTTATTTACTCCACCAGGAGCATGGGGGGCCGATGTAGTCATTGGCACCTCGCAACGGCTGGGGGTACCTATGGGTTTTGGAGGGCCTCATGCGGCTTTTTTTGCTACTAAGAAAGTGTACAAAAGAAACGTCCCGGGAAGAATCATTGGTATTTCAAAAGATCGCGAAGGCAATAGGGCTTACCGGATGGCTTTGCAAACAAGAGAACAACACATCAGAAGAGAAAAGGCTACCTCCAATATTTGTACTGCACAAGTCCTCTTAGCGGTTATGGCGGGGATGTATGCGGTGTATCATGGACCTGAAGGGCTCAAAAAAATTGCACAAAAAATACATGGTTTAGCCAAATCTTTCGAAAAAGGACTCCTTGAACTTGGCATTACTACACAACAAGATACCTTCTTTGATACTGTTTATTTTTCAGTCGGTGACACGAAAAAACTACGCGCCCTTGCCGAGGCACAATATCTGAATTTCCGGTATCATCAACAAAATGATGTAAGTGTTTCCTTTGACGAAACTCATGACCAAGCAGATGTGATTTTAGTGCTCACAATAATTGCCCAATCGATGGGAAAGAGTATCCCTTTGGTTGAAAGGTCAATAGAAGTATCTATTGAGGGTAAACTTCAAAGGAAACAAGATTTTTTAAATCATGAGGTCTTTTACAACTACCATTCTGAACATGAAATGTTACGCTATTTGAAGCGTTTGGAAAATAAAGACCTTTCATTGGTTCATTCCATGATTTCTTTGGGATCGTGTACCATGAAACTAAATGCCACCACCGAAATGCTACCGGTAACCTGGCCAGAGTTTGGTCAAATCCATCCTTTTGCCCCGGAAAATCAGACCCAAGGCTACCATCATCTGGTCGAAGAATTACACGCGTGGTTGTCAGAAATTACCGGCTTTGCGGGCGTTTCTTTCCAACCCAATAGTGGTGCACAGGGTGAATACGCTGGCCTGATGGTCATCCGTCAATACCACCTCAATAACGGTGATTCGCAGAGAAAAATTGCTATAATCCCCTCATCTGCTCACGGAACCAATCCAGCAAGTGCTGTGATGGCAGGCATGCAAGTGGTAATTGTCAAATGTGATCCGGAAGGGAATATTGACTTGGTTGATTTAAAAGAAAAAGTCATTGAGCACAGTCCAAACCTTGCCGCGCTCATGGTCACTTATCCCTCTACGCACGGTGTTTTTGAGCAAGCGATCATAGAGATCTGTGCCTTAATTCATGAGCATGGTGGCCAGGTGTATATGGATGGTGCCAATATGAACGCGCAGGTAGGACTCACCTCACCCGGCATGATTGGTGCGGACGTCTGTCACCTCAATTTGCATAAGACTTTTTGTATTCCCCATGGAGGAGGAGGCCCCGGAATGGGTCCCATTGGTGTCGCCCAACACTTGGTACCGTTTTTACCTCATCATGGGGAAAAAAGTATCAAATCAATTTCTGCTGCAAAGTTTGGGAGTGCCAGCATTTTGTCCATCTCTCATGCCTACATTGCGATGATGGGAAGTGACGGCTTAACGGCGGCGACCGAGATGGCCATCCTTAATGCCAATTATATAGGAAAAAGATTGGCTGACCATTATCCTGTCCTTTACAAAGGAAATAATGATCGCAATGCGCACGAACTGATCATTGATTGTAGACGTTTCAAAGAGGTGGGTGTTGAGGTAGAAGACATTGCCAAAAGATTAATGGATTATGGCTATCATGCTCCCACGGTATCTTTTCCTGTTGCGGGTACGATGATGATCGAGCCTACGGAAAGTGAAACCAAAAAAGAATTAGATCAATTTTGTGACGCCATGATTTCCCTTCGCTCTGAGATTGCCGAAATTGAAAGTGGTTTGGTTGATGCTAAGGACAATGTCCTTAAAAATGCTCCTCATACGCAAAGAATTGTCCTAGGTGAGTCATGGGAACGCCCTTATACCCGAGAAAAAGCAGTATTTCCAATGGCAGGACAACGATTTTACAAATTTTGGCCTACTGTAAGCAGAATTGACAGTGCTTTTGGTGATCGAAATTTAGTTTGCAGCTGTCTACCTATTGAAGACTATGAGCCTGCGCCGATAACTTCATGATCCCTACAAAAGTTAAATTGTCCAAGATTAATAACAATTATCTAGGATGAAGGTCCCCCCAACTCTGTTTAGGGAGTCATAATCCGCTTCCAAATAGGCGTTGATACGGCCCAAGTTAACACCCAATACTTCAATAAAACCAGAAGTGGCTTGATAACTTTCATCAGTGACTCCTGGCTGATGAAAGGTGATAGAGACATCTGAAGGTACTTGATAAAAGCCTTCCTTAAAGGGAAACTGAAGGGAAATATAGCCCCTTGGAGAAAAGGTAATGAGGCACGGCTCTTCTTCAATTTGATCTTCACTGAACAGCTGGATATCAAATAAATCCGAGGTTGCGACTGGCTGAGCCCGCCCATACTGATAGCGGTAAGTTGCTCCTGCAATCACCCCCTCTAAAAGAGCTGGCTGTACGTTGTTTTGATTACAGTACTGAAAAAATATCAGCCCAATAAAAATCCCTTTGAGTAACTTGTTCATATTATTTTAAAGTTAACATGCTTTTGATTGCCATTTTGTTTGAGATGATGGATAATTTCTGTCAGTTCGACCACACCCTCGTTGTCTATGGTGATTAAGGTCGTACTTCGAGTACCATATGTTGGCAAATTGATAAAAATAGAAGGTAAGGCATGCTCCATCTCTTGCGTTATTCCCGTCTCAGAAAGGAATTTATCCTCAGCCATTTGTTTATCCATCATTAAGTCAAGTAACGTTAAATTGTCAATATTCTTATCAATGGAAGCCTTAACACGGGGTTTTAATTGATCTAATTTGGGCCATGAGGTATTCAAACTGGAATTGCACAGTCCATGCATCCCTGCGGGTACCTTATTGATGATCCCCAATTGATTATTGAAATGGAGGAAAGCATTCCCTTTTCTGGTCAAAAAATTAAATCCATTATGGTTGATATTCTGAGCTTGTAACCCTCGCATAAACGCTTGATTTGTTTGAGGAGACTTCAAAAAGTCTACGGGCAAATGTCCCCTACTTTTGGCATTAAGTTGTACAGCAGATGCCCTAACGTTGGTCACTACAGCAAAGTTTCCCGACTTATTCATGGCCAGCCACATACCCCCTGCGCGCAAATCCCATCCTCCAATAAGATCCAGTTCCTCCTCCCAAAAATCCATCTACTGGGGGGACATTTCATGATACTCATCTCGATTGGCCAATAAAATAAATGGGTATTTGGGGTGGGCATGGTGAGCAAATACAATCAAGCACATATATTTAAGGTCTTTATGAAATCATTGTACCAATACATCATCAACTATTTGCGTCAATATTTTGATATGAAACTGTATGTGAGCATTTTATGCTTCTTACTTATTTTCATCATTATCAATTATAAACTTGACTTTGAGGCCAAATATATTAAGACCCTCTCAAATCTTGGGGTAAGATCCTTGATAATGTCTCTTTTTCAAGGCTTTCCTTTTCTGGTCACTGCTTTACTTCTCAATTTCTTTGGAAAAGCCAGCAAATGGCAAAAGGATCCTATATTTTGGGTTACCTTCCTCTTGGGGTTTTTAATTATTGGCCTTTCAAGAGGTATTCATTGGGGCCTTTTGATACAATGGGCTTTAGCGCCCGAAGATTGGTTTCTACTTAGATCAAGTATTAATTGGGCCATGAAGTTGACAATGGTACTGGCCCTTTTTGGTGCTTTTTATTTGACTTTCAATATGTCTTTGGGTCACTTTTACGGTTTTACATTTCGTAAATTTAATATGAGTCCTTATTTAACTCTATTGGGAATTGCTCTTATTTTCATCATTATTGGCTCTTTTTTTGGTGATCTTCAATCTTATTATCCTCGTTATAAGATAGCCCATGGCACATCTTTTGCTGCCCATCATCAGGTGCCTACATGGGTTTCTGTTCTTATTTATGAAATAACCTATGCTACTAGTTTTATTACCGTAGAATTTATTTTTAGAGGGTTTTTAATTTATGCCTTTGTTAAATATTTTGGGCCTTATTGTATCCTACCTATGGTTGCTACTTATTGCTTTTTGCATTTTGGGAAACCTGCTACCGAAACACTTAGTTCCATCTTTGGAGGTTATGTCTTGGGTATCGTCGCCCTTAAAAATAAGAATATTTGGGGGGGTGTTATGGTTCATGTGGGGGTAGCATGGTCCATGGAATTATTTGGATATCTGCAGACAAGATTCTAGAGTTAGTTATAAATTTGAACTATGGAGGATAATATGATTTGGTTATTGTTGATGGGAATAGCTGCAGGCGCAGCCATTGGCTATTTAGTTGCGTTAATCAAGTACAAAAAATCCTCTCCAGAGGCCCAAAAAGCCCAACTTCAGCTCATTATGGAGCAAGACCATACGGCAGCGCAAGAAAAAAATTTGACTCGAGTCAATGAATTACTACAAGAGGAGCGTGCCAAAGCAGATAAATTGAATACTGAAAAAGCAACCCTTTCCGCCAATTTCTCAAATCTTAAAGAAAAATTAGAGACACAAAAAAAAGAAGTAAGTGAACTACAAAATAAATTTTCACTGGAATTTAAAAACCTTGCCAATGAAATTTTTGAAGAAAAGTCAAAAAAATTCACCGATCAAAACAAAAATAATTTAGGTGAAATTCTCACTCCTTTAAAGGAGCGCATTCAAAAATTTGAGCAGCAGGTCACCGAGAACAATAAAGAAAGTATCCAATGGAATACGGCACTACGAGAGCAATTGAAAAATATGACTGCTCTTAATAAGCAAATGAGTGCGGAAACCGAAAATCTTACCCGAGCATTAAAAGGAGATGCCAAAGCACAAGGAAATTGGGGTGAGATCTTACTGGAGGCCATTTTGGAAAAAGTAGGTCTCACAAAAAACGTGCATTATTTCAAAGAGCACAATTTAAAAGCAGAAGATGGCAGTAATCAACGATTGGATTACATACTCAAGCTTCCCGACGATAAGTGCTTGGTGATTGATTCCAAAGTTTCTTTAACTGCCTACACCCGATACATTGAAGAGGAGGTGAAAGAAAAAAAGGCGGAGCAGCTCAAGCTTCACATGGACAGCATACTCACTCACATCAAAACCTTGAGTGCTCGAAACTACCAAAACCTCCATCAAATTAAGCAACCTGATTATGTGATGATGTTTGTTGCCAATGAACCCGCACTTTTGATTGCCCTGCAACAGGACAATCAGCTTTATGAAAAAGCTTTGGACAAAAACATTGTATTGGTCTCTACAAGTACCTTATTGGCCACTCTTAGGACAATTTCTTATATCTGGAAACAAGATTCTCAGACTAAAAATGCGATAGAAATCGCACGACAAGCGGGTGCCATGTACGATAAATTCAGCGCTTTTACTGATGACCTCGTAAAGGTGGGCACTAATCTAAAAACCACGCAATCCAATTATGAGGAAGCCATGAAAAAGCTAAGTGAAGGCAAAGGCAACTTGGTCAATCGAGCAGAAAGCCTTAAAAAACTAGGTGCTAAATCCACCAAACAATTGGATCCCAGGATAATCTCTAGGGCGACCGATGAAGAAGCGGATCCATCTTCTCCTAATTTATTTGCGAACTAAAAAGCCACTTTTTACCTTTGTAGTAATCTATGGAATTAACTGCTGAAAATAAATTAAAAAAACTGATCGTCGTTGGAGATCGGGTATTAATCAAACCTTTGAAAGAATCAGACAAAACGGCCAGTGGCATTTTGCTTCCCCCAGGCGTAAGAGAAAAGGAAAAAATTCAAACGGGGTTCATTGTAAAAGTTGGGCCTGGATATCCGATTCCCCTACCTATGGATGAAGATGATGCTTGGAAACAAGAAGAAGACCAAATGAAATACGTACCGCTACAAGCCAAAGAAGGGGATAAAGCCATCTTCCTTCAAAACGGGGCTTTTGAAGTGACGTATGAAAAAGAAAAATATTTCATCGTCTCTCAAGCCTCTATTCTTATGCTAGAGCGCGAGGAAGATTTATTTTGAACGAAGAACCTGAGCTTCTTTTTCTATCCTGTGGGCTGAAACCATCAAGGGAGGTATAGACCTCAAAAATAAAAATTTAAAGCATTCGTCCGAGGGCTTTTTTATTAAAAATAAAAACATGAATCTGTCCCATAACCCAAAACCTGAGCAACCCAATAATCATTTGCACGGCGTCAAGCTCGCTGATGTACTGGAAGCTCTAGTCAAGCATCATGGATGGGAAAAGATGGCTTTGAAGATTAATATCAATTGTTTTAAAAACGATCCATCTATCAAATCCAGTCTAACTTTTTTAAGAAAAACGCCCTGGGCTCGGGATAAAGTTGAAAGACTTTACCTCCAAATCCCGAAGAGATAATTCTTTTTACGCAGGCTTAAATTTAAACCAACAAAAAATAAGGTACTGTAAATGCTGCTTGAAATCTCTTGCTTTTTTATAGACGATTAGAAGCGTTGGCCTCGGGATATAAAACCGCTTGTATATCTCGCCATTGGATCAACTTGATTTCGTTTTGTTTAAGTAAATCTTGAAACTTTGTACTTGATACAATTTGATAATCTTTTGCTCGCCATTTGGCTCCGTAAGCTTCTCGGCCTTTGGTGATTGTCCTCATCTCCTCATCATCAAACGCCAAATGAATCAACAACTGATTCAAACCCGGTTTGATAGAAGAAAGGACCTCTGCATAGTATGATTCCATATCATCTAATTCTGTCCCTTTTAAGGCCATAAACATTTGATCTACCAATACTACCTGTGGGGGCAAAGGAAAGTGTTCATCAAAATGGGGCGCCAAAAGTTTCGGGACAAATACAGGTATTCTATTTTGATGCCCTACTTGTAAGTACGTTCGAAAAAATGTGGGATCAAAAAACAAGGTACCTTCATGGCTGTCCATGTGGGTCGGCGACATACCCAAAGCCCGGGCGTAGTCAATTTGAGCTTGCAGTTCAGTCTTTATTTCAGCATTAATCCCCTCTTTGATTACCGTTACTTTATTTTGATGAAGAGAGCCTTCATCGTCAAGAAGACTCCCGATCTTACTAGGGGATGCGACACCTGGCCATTTGTAATCCGCCCATTCTGCGGTAAAAGTCAAATGTAAGCCCAAATCAATCTGCGGATGGGCGAGATAATAAGTAGCCACCTCTTTGGCGAAAGGCGAAGGCATCATGACACTGGCAGAATTGACAAATCCCTTTGAGAGGGCATCAAAAGATGCTTGGTTCACTGATTTCGCTAAGCCTAAATCATCAGCATGAATAATCAGTAACTTATCCGATGACGTATAGCCTAGTTTTTGGGCTAGATTTTCATATTGCTTTAGTGGTCGATCTGAGTGAAAAATAAAGTTATACGTCAGTCGAGCATCATAAATGGGAATCTCCTTGAGATGAAAAAAAATTCTTAATCCTGCCCAAGCCATCGCAATTAGTAATAGCAGTCCTAGTCCTATTTTTACTAACTTTCGTCTTATTTTATGCAACATCTAGATTGATTAAGAAACTAAAATACTACATTTAACAGTATTTGGTAGAAATGATTCCTTTTCAATCAAGGAATGTCTTATTCTAAGGGCGTTTTTTTTTCGGTGTAGTGCGCAAAAGAACTCCATCCTTTTTTTTAAACAAAAGTATATGCCCAATATATCAATAAAGCCTGAAACGGGAGCCTGATGGCCGTCGCCACTACGTGTTGCCGTTTTCTTCGGGCTTTTTGGAAATGGTATACATTTGCTGGAAAAACCGCTAGCAATAATAGGATAACGCCTATCGCCGCATAAGAACGGAGCACGCTTATCCACAAAAACATAGCCAGTAATACTTCAACAGCACCCACTACAAAATTCGTGAGCTCTGGATAGGGTACCCATTTAGGCGTGATTTTAAGAAAGAATCCAGGTTGGATAAAATGACTGATACCAGCCAATACATACAGCGCAGACATCAATACAAGAGACATCAATTGAGGAGTCGTCATCAACCTATTGGGTTTTTGTCTCCAATGAAGTTAACGGAAAATTCATAATAACTTAAAGAAAGCTAAATTTAAGGGCTTTTCATTCGTTTTAATAGCTTTTTTTAGGGTTAATGTCTTTCTTAGGGCATATCAAGACCACTTAAATTTATACGCACGTAATTTTAGTTCATTTGAAAAATATTCGAAATACCTATGCCGATTTAAATTTTTCTAACTTCGTAACTAAGAGAAATAATTAAAGGATCATTTAAAATTTGGACGAATTAATCAACAAAATAAAAAACAGCATACACCTAAGACCAGAAGCAGAAGAATTTCTTTATTCTATTTCAAAAGAAATCACACTTCCTCAAGGTGAAGTCTTAATCCGCCAAGGACAAGTTGTAAAGAGAACATTCTTTGTTACCGAAGGCTGTTTAAGATCTTACTGTATTGATAAAAACGGTAAAGAGCACACCTTACTTTTTGCAATTAAAGATTGGTGGATCAGCGATTACATAGCTATTCATACTGATGAGCTCGCAACGCTTACCGTTGAATGTCTTACCAAATCGAAGGTAATTGAATTCAATGCCAAAGAACTGGATGGAATTCATATACATTTCCCGGAATTCGAATCCTATCAAAGACATAATTTAGAGCGTCACGTAGTTAGTTTGCATAAGCGTATTTTGAATCAATTACAATTAAGTGCTCCCGAGAGGTATGATTTGTTTTTAAAGCAATATCCCAAAATAGAACAGCATACTCGGAATTATCACATCGCATCCTATTTAGGAATTACGCAACAAAGCTTGAGTCGTATTCGAGTAGAAAAAGCAAAAAAATAGCTTTCTTACCATAGGGTAAATTTTACTTGGTCTCCTGATACTATTTTTGTGTCCATCTATTATAAGAGTTAATAGAGGTGAGCTTATTAAATTTATAAATTAACCCAATGATTGATGAAATTGATCTTTTTGTGAGAGTATCGAAGTATTCGAGGACCCTGTATCAGGTAGGTCAATAGGGGAATTATATTGAGGATGAGTCAAGTCTTATTTAATAGAAACTTAAAAATTGACATCATGATAAAAAAAATATTAATTGGGTTAGTGAGTGTTATCTTTGTTGCATTTATTATTATCTATACTCTAACTCAACCTAAACTAGAAAATGATGGTTCGTATAGCCCCTCAAGTTTAGCATTGTCTTTAGGAACTGTTGCCAAAACTGATTTTGACGAAATCAAGTTTACAAAATACCAAGGAAATAAGTCGAAGATTTTGGTAATCTTCACTGAGCAAAAAAACTTGGAGATGAAAAATGGCAAATTATTTTCTACTGGAAATCATCCAGTAGAGTCGCTTGTGCCAATGTTACATCTTAAGAATGCAGGGTTTGATTTTGAAATTGTAACTCCTACCGGTAAACCTGTTGTATTTGAAATGTGGGCTTTCCCTAATGAGGACGAGGATGTGAAAGCTATTTATAATGAGTACAAATCAAATTTTAAGAAACCTATTAAATTGATAGATTTCATCACTCAATCATTTGTCAATGACAGTTCTTTTGCGGCTGTATTTGTACCCGGTGGACATGGGGCTATGATTGGCATTCCGGAAGATAGAAATGTTGCAAAGGTCTTACATTGGGCACATGAGAATGACTTATTTACTATTACCCTTTGCCATGGGCCAGCGGCATTATTATCAACGACTTTGGATAACCAAAAATTTCTTTACGATGGTTACAAGATGGCTGTTTTTCCTGATGCGATAGATGAAATGACTCCAATGGTTGGTTATTTACCCGGCTATATGGTAAACAGTTTGAGTGAGAGATTGAGAAGCTTAGGTGCTAATATTGTTAATACTGAATCGGATAATACCGTTATTGTAGATAGAAAATTAATCACAGGTGCAAGTCCTTTAGCATCAAATGAATTAGGAAAACTAGCTACTGAAACGCTATTGACAGAACTGAATTAAAAGGGTCGAAGTTCATAGCGTATAGATCACTTGCTTTAGAATCAATGGACTAGTTTTAGTTTCATAAGAATCAATTAATCTTTAAGTTATTAAGTACAATTAGGTATTTATTGTATTAAAATTATTTCTTCAAAGAAACGAGATCCAATGTGTTAATTTGTTTCCCTTTTTTAGTTGCTATAAATGAATGTACATTTCCTAACTCTGAAATTAATGATAATTTGGTTTCAACGAAGATTTGATAAGCCTCAATATCTTTTAATATTACTCTCAGCAAATAATCAAAATTTTCCGTAACCTGATAACACTCTAAAACTTTCGGAAAGTTATTGACTTTTGATAGAAATTTTTCTAAATAACTTCTTGAATGACCTTTCAATGTGATTCCAATGAATACAGTTAGCTTGAATCCTAGTTTACGATCATTCAATACGACCATATAATTCTTTATGTAACCATTCTCACTGATCTATCCCCTCCTTATGTAATTTCAAGTCATCATAAGTCTCCTTTTTTTTCAAAAGAGTTAAATTAGGCATATTAAATAGGCCTTGATATGGAATGCCCAACGTTGTCGCAATACTTTCTCCGGATTGGGCCTAACTGGGAAGCCCCACTTTAAAGTAATTCGAAAGACTTTCCTTCTTTAGATGATGCTCGCTGTTACGACTTTGGAAAATTTTCGTTAGGCCACATTTATTTTCAGAACCATCCCGGCAAGGCCTCTTTTCGAAATATTTGAATTAAAGTACTCGATTAAACAAGGTGGATATGATAAATGTGAATCTCATTAAAGCCTCCCTACCTCTTTGTGCTTTTCACGGGTGAATTTTTTGTCAAATCTATCCAATTCTCTTTTTTTTACTTCAAAAGAATTAAATTAGGACATATTAAATAGGCCTAGATATGAAGTATTCACCGTTGTCACTATCCTTTTTATTCATCATTTGCTCAGCTTTATGGCTGAGTTGTCAAGGTCCCACGGCCCCCTCCAATGAAAAAACCAGCGAATTGATTGAGCTGAAAGTGACCGAAGGCACGAATATGGCGGTGGCCTTGTCTCCTGACGGCAACACCCTTGCTTTTGACTTGCTCGGGCGCATTTGGTTGATGCCTGTATCGGGTGGACCCGGCCGGCCCATCACCGACTCACTCGGTAATGCGAGACAACCTTCTTGGTCTCCTGACGGCCGAAAGCTCACATTTCAAGGATATTGGCAAGGTAACTGGCACATCTACATCGTCAACGCTGATGGCAGCAACTTAAAGCAAATGACTTCTGGAGATTATGACTATCGAGAACCTCACTGGTCGCCAGATGGGACTACTTTGGCTTTCTCCTCAGACCGCAGTGGCAATTACGATATTTGGACTATAGATGTGGTCGGTGAACAGCTCATCCCCTTTACTTCAAGTCCCACCAACGAATACGGTCCCACATGGTCTCCTGATGGACAACAATTGGCTTATGTCTCTAGTGACAAAGTATCAGGAAAAATTTTAATCCGATCCACCATAGATGATTCAGAGCAGACTGTCTATAATGGCCATGGAAAGCTGACGGGTATTTCTTGGTCACCAACAGGCCAGCAGCTGTTATTTAATGAACATGCTGGCATTGAAGCTGCCTTGAAACAAATAAATCCTGAAACGGGTCATTTGCAAAGTTTATCTGGGCCCCTTGAAGATGTCTTCCCTTTTCGCCATAGCTGGCAATCAGACAGTAGTTTTATCTATACCTCGACAGGTAAAATTTTCCGGAAAACTAGCGACGCTCCTGCCACTGAAATTGCATTTGAAGTAAACTTATGGTTGAACCGATCTCCTTATCAGCGAAAGAAAAGAAATTTTGATGAGACACAAGCACAAGCAGTCAAGGGTATTGCTTGGCCTAATCTATCCCCAAAAGGTACCGAAGTCGTATTTGTTGCCCTCCAAGATCTCTGGCTGAAAACTATGGACGGTCTCATCAAGCCCCTCACCAATGATCCTTTTGTACAACTGATGCCCACTTGGTCACCAGATGGAACATCCATCGCCTACAGTTCTGACCAATCCGGGTCTTTTGCTATCTGGATCCTAGATTTAACCAGTGGTGCCACGCGCAATTTGATCACCACGGGAACTTGTGTTTCGGGGATGTCCTGGTCTCCAGATGGACTCAAAATTGCCTTTACGGAGAGTTTTGGCCCCAAGAGGGGACGATTGAACTGGGTGGATGTCAAGACTGGAGTCCGAAAGCAACTGGGTGATGAAATGACCAGCAGTGTGGGTACTCCTACTTGGTCTCCCGATGCAAAAATCATTGCCTTAACCGCTCTTAATCCCTATTCTTCTTTGTACCGAGAGGGGGTTAACCAAGTCTTGTTGTTTCCGATAACTGGCGGGTCTCAACGTCCACAAAAAGGAATGAATCATTGGTCCTTGGGGGTACGAGGCAATGATGGCCCCGTCTGGTCTCCAGACGGCAAATATATGATGCTTGTTGCCAAAGGCGTCCTCTGGCTCTTGCCTGTTAACAGGTCCGGTGATGCCACTGGAGACCCTGTTAAACTGACCGAAGATTTGGCGGATGTACCTAGCTGGCATGGAAACAGCAAAGAGATTTTATACATGGCTACTAATGAACTCAAACTGATCAATATTGATGATCACACCACTGCTGATTTTCCCATAGAGATGAAATGGAATCGTGCCCACCCCAAGGAAACCACCATTATCCATGCAGGCGGACTCATCGATGGTTTAAATGATACGGTCTGGAAAGATAGGGACATTCATTTTAAAGGACATAGGATTACAAATATTCTGCCCCATGATCCCTCGCAGAAAGCCGACCAAAAAATTGATGCATCTGATGCTTATGTGATGCCCGGCCTCATTGATCTTCATGTGCATGAGGGCAGCAACGACGGTGAACAGCTTGGAAGGACTTGGCTTTCTTGGGGGGTGACGACCGTCCGAATTCCAGCAGGGGATCCTTATGATATTCTCAATAGAAGAGAAGCCTTTCAATCTGGAAAAGCTCTAGGGCCGCGGATTTATTTCACCGGAAATCCCATCGACGGTAATCGTATTTTTTATGGGGGCAGTCCCACCATGGAAACCACCAAGCACATTGATCAGGTACTGAAAAAAGCTGAGTTACTTGATTATGACTTAATCAAAACTTATGTGAGATTACCTGACGGTGTCCAAAAAAGAATCATCGATGGAGCCCACCGCATGGGGCTACCGGTCACCTCCCATGAGCTCTATCCCGCGGTGGGATTCAATGGAGATGGCGTCGAACACGTCAAAGGGACCAGTCGCAGAGGGTTTTCGCCCAAACTCTCCGAAACTATGCGTGCCTATGATGATGTAACAGACCTCCTCGCCCGCTCTGGTATGTATTTTACGCCGACCACAGCCATCTACCTAGGATACAAGTATGTCGTGGCTAGAAATCCCAGTGTCCTAGATGACCCCCGACTCGCAGCGTTGAGCTCCTTGGAGTACCTCTCAAGTGTGAGTACCTCGTCCGAAAAAATACTGGAAAATCAAGCACAATACGATCGCTTGTATGCCAATTTAATTCGAATGGTCGCAGACGTACATCGAAAAGGAGGTTTGGTGGTAGCGGGAACGGATGCTCCTATATTACCTCAAGGCTTTGGCTTACATGTCGAACTTGAAAATTACCAGGATGCCGGACTTAGCCCATTTGAAGTACTCCAGACCGCCACCATCAATGGGGCGATGGCCCTCAATGCCCAAGACGACATAGGCACGATTGAAGTTGGTAAACTAGCCGATTTCATCATCGTAAATGCCAACCCTTTGGAGGATATTCGGAACGCCCGACAAACCAAAATGGTCATCAAAAATGGCGTTGTGTGGACCTTGGATGAATTAATGAATCCGCCCAATTGAGACGTCTCCTTTAACGTTAGCACCTGTCTCTTTAGAGCTTTCGCCCTCGCGTGTAGGGTGCCTCGGCTGCGGCCAAAGCGGCTTCATATTGTTCAAGTGCGAGTAGGTATTGCTCCAAATCGCCTGTGAATTGAGTAAAATCACGCGCAGCAATCTCAAAATTGTCTTGATAGGTATGGGTAGGGTTTTGCCGGGTCGCCCAGTGGCCCGAGGCAATGTGTCCTATACGGCCGCTTATGGAAGGTGAAGTGGCTTCATTAAATCCTTGACGAATGGGGTCACCGTTGAGCCGCATTTGTAATTGATTTAATTGGTTCCGTTGTTGGTTCCATTGTGCAAAATGCTGTGCTGTGGCTTTGGGAGTTTCCTTCAAGGCCGCTTTTAGATATTCCAATCGGGTATATGCTTCTGTTATTTTCTGGCCCGCACCCTTGATTTGTCCCATCAATTCACTGGTCTTTTGTTGAAACGCTGATACGGCAGCTACGTCTGTGCCCACCATTAAGCTAGGTACGGGTTTGACCTCAAAATGCTGTGAGCTCCCTTGTGCCTTCATCACCCCTTGATGGATGATGTAAAGGGTGACGGTGTACTTGCCTGGAGCAGCCAATGGTCCTTTTGGATCCCCTGCCCAGGGCGGCTTAAAGGCTGGCTTGGTCAAGTTAATGGCATGGGGGGCAGGAAGCCTTAAATCCCAACTCGCCCGATGTACACCCGAGGCTTCTGTCCCTTCGATCCATCGAATGGGGTGACCACTTTCGTCCTTGACCAAAAGCAATACCTGTGGCTCGTTCTCATGGACTTGCTCCCGTAGGACTTCCCAACCTGGAAAAGGTACGCTCGCTTGTTTTTCACGCAAACTTATCTCTTCCGCTTTTCGGTTTTTAGCCGCGGTTTTGGGAACCATATTGATATAATAGGTAAACACCGCCCCAAAAGGAGGATTTTTGCCCACATAGTTGGTGGATCCTAAGGTGGGCATTCCTTTGGCTTGCATCGGCAGATTAGGGATATACCACCAAGCATCACGTACAGGAAAGAGTCTATTGGCTTGATCCTTTACTGCGGTGCTCAACGTTCTCAGGACTGAATAATCATCCAAGACATAAAAACCTCGACCAAATGTCGCCCCGACCAAGTCATTGTCGCGAGTATGAAGCTCAATATCTCGGAAAGGAGTTGTAGGTACGCCTGCCTTAAGTTTAACCCAGTTTTCTCCCTTATTAATAGAGAAATACAGACCACGTTCAGTACCTATAAACAAAAGGTTTTCGTCTGCGTGATCTTGCTTGATCACCCAAATAATCAATTCTGCTGGTAAATCCCCTACCAATGAATTCCATGAACGACCCCGGTCATTGCTAATGAAAAGATAAGGTTTATAATCTCCCAATTTATGCGCATCCGCAATAGCAAATAAAGTATTTATATCATGGCTAGACGTCTCAATATCATTGATAAAAGCACGCGTCGGTACCTTTGGTAGACTTGCGCTTTTACGCCAATTTAATCCACCATCTTCGCTCACATGAATCAATCCATCATCAGATCCGGTATAAAGTAAGCCCTTTGCGAGAGCGGATTCCGCCAATGAAGTTAGCGTAGCATATTTAGACATCGCTCCGTTATCATACAACGCATCAGTACTCCACACACGATCACTTATTTCGAGAGTATAACGGTTAGTATTTGTGGTCAAATCTGGGCTGATCGCTTTCCAAGAAGAACCTTGATCCTCGCTGCGCCATACGCGCTGAGAACCAAAATACAATCGCTTGTGATTGTGTGGACTGATTTGTAGAGGGCTGTCCCAATTCCACCTTTCTGGTGGATCATTGGAAGCTGCTTGGGGTTGAATGTTCAAAACCTCTTGGCTGCGTGCATCGTAACGATGCAGTAGTCCCTGTTGAATTTCCATATAAACAATTTCATCATCTTCAGGATCAAAATGTGAGTCATAACCATCTGCTCCCAGCGGCACAAACCAGTCTTGGTTACGAATCCCTTCTACATTCATTGTTCGAGAGGGCCCTATCAATGTTCCCAGGTCTTGTGCTCCTCCAACAATATTATAAAAAGGCTCAGCTTGGTCGAGACCGAGTTTATAAAACTGAGATATTGGCAAGTTGGGGAAATGTCGCCAGGTCGTCCCCTCATCAAAACTCTCATACAAGCCAGCATCTGTTCCTGCAAGCAGGTGTTGACCATTATGAGGGTCGATCCATAGCGCATGATTGTCGCTGTGTTTTTCTCGGCCTGTTCCAAGGTAGTTGAAGCTATTGCCTCCATCTCGAGATACATGAATAAACACATCCATTTGATAAATCAAATCGCTGTCCTCTTGCGAAACCTCAATCTCTTGATAATAATGAGGACCCGTACCTCCGGAGATGTAATCGTTTTGTTTTTCCCAACTTTCTCCTTTATTGGTAGATCGATAAAAACCCTTCTCTTCGGCACTGGCCTCAATTGTGGCATAAACAAGTTGTGGGTCAGCTGAGGTAACTGCAAGACCAATTTTTCCCATGTCTCCCTTTGGTAAGCCCATTTTTAATCGACCCCATGAGTTGCCACCATCTGTTGTTTTATAAATCCCTGACTGCGGTCCGCCGGCCAATAATGACCAAGTATGTCGTCGCCGTTGGTAAGCCGCAGCATATACCAAATCTGGATTTAATGGATCAAATTCTAAATCGCTTACTCCTGTATTCTCATTGATTTCCAATACTTGCCGCCAGGTATTTCCTCCATCTTGGGATTTATAAACGCCACGCGCACCCCCCGAAGACCACAAAGGTCCTTCTGCTGCCACCCAGATAACTTGGCTGTCTCGTGGATCGATCAGGATTTTACCAATATGTTCGGACCCCTTAATTCCCATGGACTTCCAAGTCGCACCGCCGTCGTTACTGCGATAAACGCCATCTCCCCAACCCACATGACGGCCACTCACATTTTCACCGGTACCTACCCAAACGATCTCCTCATTGTTGGGATCAATAGTAAGCGTGCCGATAGAATAAGAGGTCTGATCATCAAAAACTGGCGCCCAGGTGATGCCCCTGTTATTGGTTTTCCATACCCCCCCCGAACCTGCAGCGATGTACCAAGTACTGGCATCGGTTGCACTTACTGCTATATGGGCAATCCGTCCTCCCATCAGTGCAGGACCGATGCTGCGCAAAGAAAGATCTTCCACCGCTTGGGCCATAGCTTCTTGATACTTGATTTGCGCGGTGGTCTCCGAACCAAAAAAGACCCAGCTGACCACCCAGAATACCGTGATGTAAACGTTGTGCTTGACCATAAATAGGGAGTTTGAATTGAAGTTTTTGATATCTTACCCTAGTAATATAATAAAGATATGGGTAATTTTAACACGCAAAACACTTGTTTACATGAGTTTATACGCATTAAACACCCCAAAGAAAGCGTCAGACGTATGTATAATCCTTGATTGAAGGATTTATGGTGCCTATCATGAATCTTCAGATTATTAATCCGCTACTGCTCATACATTAAAAGTTAAACAAAATAATTCATTAATGAACTGACGAATGAGGGAAAAAATAATTTTAGGCACACTTCTTACAGGGTTAATTCTTTTGGGAATTTTTCTTTATAATCTGGGGCAAAGAACAAACAGAGAATATCCGTCGTTTCCATTACATCCTGAAAAAAAAGCGGCAACAGTTCATGACAGTATTCCTTTGCAGGATGTTGTATTAGTAGGTAATAACTGGGACGGGGTCATTATCATTTTTGACCCAAATACTTTTAGAATCATAAAAAAAGTAAGTGCCATGCCCGACCGAGAGGAAAGATTTGAAGAAATCTATTCAGGCCTAAAAAGAAGGCTTGCTTCAGGTTTTATCAGGGAATATATCGGTGAAGGCAATGATCAATTGGTCGACGACATGTTTACGTCAAATGATGGTAGGTATATTTATGCCTCAAGACCAAGTTTTGCAGACGTTGTTGCCATTGATATTAATTCTGGCGAAATTTTTTGGCGAACACGGGTTGAGGGTCTACGAGCGGACCATTCGGCCATATCCCCAGATGGAAAAATCTTTTTGGTTTCCGCTTCGACAGCAAGAAAAGTACATGCAATTGATGTTTCAACGGGTGAAATCATTGGTAGTTTTGAATCTGGAGACCAACCCCATGAAAACATATACTCTGAAGATGGTAAAAAAATATACCATACCAGTATCGGTAAAGTCTTTTTCGCGTCGCCAAATCTAGACTTTTTGAAGGGGGATCGTTGGTTTCAGATTGTTGACGCTAACACCTACGAAGTGATACGCCGTGTTGATATGAAGCTAAAATTGGAAGAATCCGGGTTTGATTGGATTGACAGAGCAATTCGTCCAATGGCCATTACTAAAGATGAAAAATTTGCTTATTTGCAAATCTCTTTGTTCCATGGTTTTTTTGAATACGATATAGAGAATGATAAAATCACCCGAAAATTAGATTTACCTATTCCTAAAAAAAATAGAAGTCTATCACCTGGTGACCACCTTTTAAACTCAGGACATCATGGTATTTCTCTCAGCGGAGATGATAAAACTATATGTGTAGCGGGTACTATGGATGGCTACATCGCCATAGTGGATAGGGAAACCTTCAAATATAGCACTATTAAACTTTCTGATGATCCAAAAGGAGCAAAGCCATACTGGGTAACTTCAAGCAAAGATGGCACCAAGGCTTATGTGTCTATAAGCGGTCTTGACAAGGTTTCCATATTGGACTACGCAACTGGAAAATTAGTTGCCGAAGTTCCAGTTGGAAACCATCCTCAAAGGGTTCGAATTGGACAACTTCGGCTAAAATAAATCTCCAGCCCAACTGAATTAAGAATTGTACTCGAACCAAAGAATTAGATCAAACAAAAAGATTGGAAATAATCGACCCAAAAGATTAGAAAAACAGAATACAAATTAACTGTTGCTAACATTGTGTAAAATTAATGGCTTGGTTTTAGCCAATTTACGAAAGTCCTCATATACTTTTCTCTCTGTATTTATTTGCTAACTTCAGCGCTTAAAACCATGCAACTAATCATACATAAATACGATAAGTACAAACACGAGAAATAAAACATATGAGTTAAGAGGCACATTTAGACTTTATTAGGCGTAAAGAAAGAGGACCTGTCGCCTAGTTTATATCACTTTGATTAGTGTAAAGTGTGTATCCCGTCAGCAAAAAGTGAACCTATAAGGGTTAAATTATAAGAGCGTGTTTTTAAACAGAGTAAACACTTAAATTTAACTATTGATGGAAAAAAGAGAAATGCAAATTCATTAATAAGTGGAAAGAGTTATTGCACGATTACTATGAACCACTCCCAACAGTTGAGCATTATGAAACAATTTTTGAGAATAAGAAAAACAACATCTAAACTGAATTAAAACGCAGTCTAACGAAAACGTCAGTGTCCATTATGAATAATTAAGCGACAAATGCTACAATTATTTACATGAATAAGAGGAAAACTTGGCTATTATTATAATTTCTAATAGAACATACAATGTATTTGCTCAAAATTTAGTTACATTAAATAGAAGTAAAATCCTAATTGCGCTTATGAATCTATATAAACTTAAACTCCAATTTCTTAATCTCTTGGTGATTTTAATCCTTTTGCTGTCCTTCACTTCTTTAAAAGCACAAAAGAAAAAATTGATCAAACCAGAAGAGTATGGGAAATGGGAATTACTCAGAAATAATACTATCTCGAAGGATGGTAATTGGTTAAGCTATCAAATAGATAAGGTTAATAAGGACAAAATAACTTTTCTTTATAACATTAATCAGAAGACATCCAATTCCTATCTCAATGCGGCTAACGCAAAATTTTCTCAAACGGGCAGCTGGTTCGTATATGAAAAAGTACTGAGTGGTAAAAAACAAAAAGCTAAAAATAAGGAAGAGAAAAAAGAAGATCTTGAGATCAACGACAAAATATTGGTCAATTTGACGACCGCTGACACTATACTTCTACAGGGCGTTATAAAATATCGCTTCAGTAAAAAAGATTCTTATCTCGCAATGCTTAGGAAAAATGAGGGAGTCAACACACTCTTAATACAGGACCTCAAAACTCAATCACAAATAAGTTTTGGAAATATAAAGTCTTTTGAGTGGCAAAAACAGGGCGAACTCTTAGCCATGATTGTAGAAACAAAAGATTCAATAGCGAACGGCATTCAACTGTATGATGGGAGTACAGGAGTCTTAAAAGTGTTAGACCAGTCAACGCATATCTATTTTCATTTAGAATGGGGTGAAGAATCTGATTACTTGTTTGCTATAAAAGCGATAAATCAAGAAAGGTCAGAAGAAGTATCCTACCAGTTGCTTCATTGGAAAGGCTTTTCAAAGTTGAACCCCATATTCTCAAGATTTAATCCAAGCGAAACAGGCCTTATTCCAAGTGATAGAAGAATATTACCTAAAAACATAAAAATTTCAGATGACGGAAATAGGGTGTTTTTCGAGACATTTTCCTGGATCCAAACTGAAGAAGAAGAAACTAAAGAGGAGAGTAAAAGGGATAATAGCAAATCAGATGAAATGAAAATAGCAGAAGGAGTGGACTATGAAGCTCCCGACTTAGAGATTTGGCATAGTAAGGATGAATTGATGATTACCCAGCAAAAGAAAAGTGCAAATAGGGATTCAGAAGAACCCATTTTATATGTTTGGCATGTTGATAAGAATAGTATTTTGGCTTTAAGCAATAAGCTAGTTGAAAACGTTCGTTTACAGGTTAACAATAAAAATATGATTGGCTTGGATCAGACACCTTATTCATTTGACGCCATGTTTGGACGGCCAAGTAACGATATCTACATCATCAATATTGAAAATGGAGCACAGAAAAAGGTACTAACCGACGTCAGAAGAACTTCGCCAATCAGCCCAAACGATAAGTATTTCATTTATATAGACAATGACAACTTGCATATATATGATCTTGTAAAAGAATCATCCACTAATCTTACCTCCAATTTATCAGGTAAGTTTATTCAAGGGGATTCATACGACTATCCCGTAGAACAAAAACCTCCATTTAATGGAGGTTTCTCAGCCTGGAGTGAAGATGGAAATTCATTCCTCTTCAATTCTGAATTTGATGTTTGGCTTGGATTCGTAAATGACAATCCTGCAAAACGTATTACTAAAGGGGAGGAAAATGAAATTATTTATAGACACAGATTTGTTTATCAAGAAGATGAATTCCTTGATTTGGATCAAGAACATTTTTTCTCCATGAGAGGAAAGGAGTCTAAGAAATCAGGCTTCTCTAAAGGCAAGCTTGGGCAAAATCTGAAGACCTTAATTTATGACAACGCCAATTTTTATCAATTAAATCAACTTCATCAGGGACTTGATTTATTGACCTATAGATCGCAGTCTTTTGATCAATCACCAAATCTAGTTATCACAGATTTTGATTTTTCTAATCCGAAGGAGATTTCCAATACCAATCCTTTTCAGCACGAATACGCATGGGGGCAAGCTGAGCTAATAAAATTTAATAACGCCCAAAATAATAGTGCGCAAGGAATTCTATATTATCCGGCAAATTATCAAAAGGGTAAAAAATATCCAATGATAACTTATGTCTATGAAAAACTTTCTGATGGGGTTCACAGATATACAGTACCCTCTAAGACCAACTACTATAATACTACCGTCTGGCAGCAAGAAGGTTACTTTGTGTTCAAGCCAGATATAGAATTCATTGCTGGCGACCCAGGCGTCTCATCTGCAAAGACCTTAGAAAAAGCCGTGGCTTCGGTAGTAGCAAAAGGAGATGTAGGGGCCTCTAAAGTTGGTCTGATTGGTCACTCATGGGGTGGCTACCAAGCAGGATTTGTACCTACTCAAACGGATATATTTGCTGCAAGTGTGGCAGGTGCAGGGTTGACTAATTTTATCTCTATGTACTTGGCAATAACACCTGCATTTGGTGGGTCTCCAGAAAATAATCACTTTGAAATTTCTCAAGAGCGGATGATTAGCCCGCCTTGGGAATCACCAGAGAATTATATTCGAAATTCATCGGTTATGAATGTGGAATCCTTAAACACTCCTATTTTATTTGAAGTTGGGGACAATGATATGAATGTGAATTGGAGACAGGGAATCGAATACTACAATGCTGCGAGAAGAGCCGGTAAGCAATTCGTATTGCTTGTATATGCCAAAGAAGGTCATGGGGTAAGGGAAGAAAAGAATGCCTCTGATTATCAGCAAAAAATACTAAAGTGGTTTGGTCATTACTTGAAAGGGGAAGCAGCTGAAGATTGGATCCTCGATGGAATTCCATACAGCGAGCAACAACGGAGGTTGAAAAAAGGAATAACGAAAGACTAACAATATGGATAAAATCATAGTAGCTAAATGTCACTACAATTTATATGAGAGGCCGGTAGCCACAAGCAGAATAAAATGAACCTAAGTCATGTTCTTTACAAGGTTAGTAATTTAGAGGACTCAGTAGTTGAATTCCAAAATAGGGGCTTTAAAGTTGAGTTTGGCTCAAAAAATAAACCTCATAATGCTTTAATATATTTTTCAGAAGGACCTTATATTGAGCTATTAAATAAAGCACCAGTCCCTTTCTATACCCATTTAATTTTAAGATTATTAGGAAAAGGAAAGGTTGCTGAAAGGTTTAAACATTGGAAGAGTGTGAAAGAGGGGTTCTTTGGATTGTGTTTAGAAAATCACAAGACTAATTTTGATAAAGAGCAGAATATATTAATAAAAAATGGGCAAAATTATTTTATAACTAACAGCAATAGAACAGACCCAGCAAATAGAATTCTTAAGTGGAAACTCCTTTTCCCCTATGAGCTCAAACTCCCATTTTTAATGACCCGTTTTAATATCGATCCAAAACCTAAAAATTTTATTCACCCAAACGGTGTAAAAAAGATAAAGTGTATTTCGTTTGGAACTGATCAAAACCTTATTCCAATCATTAAAGAATTATGTGATGATAGAACGCTTAAATTATTTGTTGGCAAAGATGTAAAAAGCGTAACATATGAAAAAATAAAAACTGCTGATAACAATGTGTATGATGTTCACAGCTGAAAACTTAGCTACGCCTCATATAAAACCGTTCGAAGTATTTGATCCTAGAAAATGATAAAAGTCGATCAATATGATAGGGAAGACCAAGCGGAGATGAAATCTCTGATTGAGGAGATATCTCAAGAGTTTGACAAACCAATATTATCTTTAAATTCATCATCTAAGACCAATATGATTGATAAACTATGGTTAGCTAAAAAGAATAATGCTTTGTTAGGAGCAATTGGGATCTTAAGATTAACTGACAACAACGGGGGTATTAAAGAGGCTGTTTGTTAAAAAAGAGTTTAGAGGGGAACATATGGGGGTATAGACTATGTTGATTCAGGCTTCCATTAATTGGTCAAAAGAAAATAGAATAAAGAACCTATTTCTTGGCACAATGACACAATTTAAAGTTTTTAAGCGCTCCTATCTCAAAAATGGAGTTTTAAAAAATTGACAAAATACAACTTCCATCAGATTTACAAACAATCTGATTGAGACCTTTATTACAATATGAATTCAACTACAGCTACTGCCAATAAAGCCTAAACAGCATTAAAATGCAGTTTAGGTAAGCTGTTTTGTGCAATGAAAATACATAGGGCATTTGTGTTGAACCGAAAGGTCTGTGAAATTTAACAAAGTCCACCAAATATAAAATTTAGCGTTTATTAAAAAAATCATTTACATTTAGCTAAGTATAAAGCCGGAACGAAAGGGCTTATCACCTGCCTACGTTTCTCATATTAAATGTTGTGATGGATTAAAAATTTAGAATGAAAATATCAACCCTGCTTTTTGGAATTTGTATTTTGGGGCTATTTTCATGTAATACTATGCCCGATCAAATAGCATCAAGTTTAGGCGTAGACGATCATGCCTATTGGATAGAAGATGGTATTGCACTTCCAGAAAGCGATTCCATATTTTATCTGGAACACCCATCACCACTTTTCAGAAAGGAATTTAAAACAGATAAAGCTATTAAGTCTGTTTTATTGAGCATTACATCTGCCGGTTATTTCAAAGTATCTATAAATGGAAACGGCATTAAAGAAAATGTGCTTGATCCGGCCTGGACCGACTTTAGTAAGCGAATATATTATTCTGAATATGATGTCACTTCTCTCATTCAAGATGGGGATAATTGTCTGGGGGTGTCCCTTGGTAACGGTTTTTACAATCCTTTGCCAATGAGGAAATGGGGAAGAAGAAACCTGAGGGAGGACATAGCAGTCGGTAAACCAGTTTTTATTGCAAAACTCCACATTAGTTATAAAAATGGGTCCTCAGAAGAAATTGTGACTGACAATTCTTGGAAATTTGCTTTAGGACCCATTATAAAAAATAGTGTGTATATCGGAGTTGTCTACAATGCCAATAATGAAATTGACGGATGGGATAAACCTGGGTTTGATGATAAGGAATGGGAAGCAGCTACCATTGGAAATCCTCCTGGCGGTAAAATTGAAAAGGTATTTTTCCCTCCTGTTAGGATTACTCAAGAATTAATTCCGGTCGATATTTCTTCTCCAGAAAAAGGCGTTTGGATGGTTGATTTAGGTATAAATTTTACAGGGACTTATAAAATTAAATTATCTGGAGCGGAAGGTGATACCATTATCTTCAAGTTTGGTGAACGCATTTATGAGGATGGAACTGTAAATCCAATGACCACTGTAGCAGGCCAAATTAAGAGAAAGGGAGTTGGCGGTTCTGGTGCACCAGACATTGCATGGCAGACAGATAATTATATCATAGGTAATAAAAAAAGGCAATGGTTCAGTCCTGATTTCACCTACCACACTTACCGGTACATGGAGATAAGGGGGTTGAAAGAAAAGCCCAAAATAGATGATATCCGTGGGCTTTTTATGCATACCAATGTTACCAATGAAAATAGCTTTTCCAGTTCATCACAATTACTGAATTCAATTCAAGATGCTTCAGAAAGGACATTTTTGTCCAATTTAGTAAGTGTTCAATCAGATTGCCCTGCCAGAGAAAAATTTGGCTATGGGGGTGATTTAAATGCTACGAGTGAGGCCTTCATTTACAATTTTGATATGCAATCTTTCTATCGCAAAACCATATATGATTGGGTAGATGCTATGAAAGATTCAAGTTTTGTAGATACCGCACCATTTGTAGGAATAGAATATTGTGGTATTAGTTGGGAATCGGCTTACTTGACGACGCAATATTACTTATATCTCTACTATAATGATACCGAAATCATTAATGAGTTTTATGCTCTAAATAACAAATGGATGGATAAAGTAGCTATGATTCATCCTGAAGGGATTATTGATGAAGGTTTAAGTGATCATGAATCGCTGGAGCCGGTTCCGGTAAAACTCACTGGAACTAGTCATTATTTGCAATGTGCTCGTATCATGAAGATCTTTGCTGGTGTAATGGGTAGAACGGCAGATATAAAAAAATATGAAGCGTTAGCCGATAAATTAAAAAACCAAATAAGGGCGGAATTTTGGGATAAACCATTCATAGGGAAAATCAATCGGCAAACCCTATTTTCAACTTTACTCTACCACAAAATTATACCGAAAGATGAGATGCCAGCAGCAAGGGATTCACTACTAACAGCCATTAAAAATGGTCCATCAAAACATTTAAATACCGGTATTTTTGGTACTAAGTACGTGCTAGAAACACTCGCTGAAAACGGTGCTCCAAATGCCGTTTTTGATATCGTGAATAGTACAACATACCCGGGTTGGGGCTTTATGATTGATCGAGGAGCAACTTCAATATGGGAAACATGGAAAGAGAGTGACAATACGTACTCGAATAACCACCCAATGTTCGGTACGGTTTCCGAGTGGTATTATCGTTGGTTAGCTGGTATCCGACCTGATCCTGATCATCCGGGGTTTGAAGAATTCTTTTTAACTCCTACAATGCCTGAGGGACTTGAATCAGTGAACTGCACTTATCATTCGCCATATGGAGCCATAGTATCTAATTGGAAAAAGATAACTACCGATCATTATACCTACGAAATCACGGTTCCTATTGGCACCAGGGCTAATATTACATTGCCATTATCCCAATCACAATTGGTAGAAATTATTAGTGAACAGGAACTAAACCAATCTATTAGGATGGATGGGTTACGGACGGGACAATTTTTTTTGCAAGAAGGGAACTATGTGATTTCAGTAACTTCTGATGAGGAATAGGTATTAATTTCCAACGCTGTATCAGCTTTGGAATTTCCTGGATATATGGATGGGACACTGTTAGCAGCGAAAATTACTGTTGAAATAATAACGAAAGTACAAAATTGATATGAAATCATATCTCCCTTCGGATTTCAAACTTCACATACTAGAACTTTGTATAATATCATAAGAAGATAAAAAATGCTAAAGAAACATAACATTAGAAACTTAATTGTCTTTTTAATCTTTATTTCATGTGTAAAAAAAGAAGAGACTGAGAAGAAGGCCATTGAAAGGCCAAATATTCTATTCATTATGTCTGATGATCATGCCTATCAGGCAATTAGCGCCTACTCGGATAAACTCATAAAAACACCAAATATCGATCGTCTTTCTGACGAAGGAATATTGTTTACTAATGCCTGCGTCGCCAATTCAATTTGTGCACCATCAAGAGCTACAATACTCACTGGAAAACATACACACATCAATGGAAAGATTGACAATAGAATGCCTTTTGACACCACACAAGTTACCTTTCCTCAACTATTTCAAAATGCAGGTTATACAACTGCTATGTATGGAAAACTACATTTTGGAAATAAGCCAAAAGGGGTTGATGATTTTATGATTTTACCAGGGCAAGGTCATTATATCAATCCTGAATTCATCACTCCAGAAGGAGATACAACTATTATCGGATATGTCACTGACATCATTACTGATCTCACTATAAATTGGCTAGATAAAAAAAGGGATAAAGAAAAGCCATTCATGATGATGTATTTACATAAAGCTCCTCATAGAGCTTGGTGGCCAAACCCTGAAAAATTCAAAGAGTTTTCTCAGCAAACCTTTCCGGAACCAGCAACCCTTTTCGATAATTATAATAATCGTGGGTCTGCTGCAAAAACAGCTGAATTGAATATTAGTGATCAGTTGCTTAGTTATGACAACAAAGTTTATCCCCAAGCCATTGTGGATATAGGCCTGAAAAATGATGACCCGAGGAATAAAAAATATTTTGAAACAGCAGATTTTTCCCGACTTAAGGCTAATCAAAAGGCTATGTACAAACCCATTCTAGATTCTATTGCTCAAGACTTTAAAAAACGCTGGCCCAGTATGAGTGATAAAGAGAAGATGAGTTGGCAATATCAACGATATATACAGGATTATCTAGCATGTATTTCTTCCATAGATGATAATGTTGGTAGAGTTTTAGATTACCTCGATGACAGCGGTTTAGCAGAAAATACAATTGTAATATATACCTCAGATCAAGGGTTTTACCTTGGAGAACATGGTTGGTTTGATAAACGATTTATTTATAATGAATCTTTTAAAATTCCATTATTGATCCGCTGGCCAAATCAAATAACGGCAGGCATAACGAACGATGAGATGGTTCAGAATCTAGATTTTGCTCAAACCTTTTTAGAAGCAGCACAAATTGAAATTCCAAAGGATATGCAAGGAGAGAGTTTAATCTCTCTTTTAAAAGGTGACACGTCACAATGGGATCGTGAATCTGTTTACTATCATTACTATGAATACCCAGGTCCTCACATGGTCAAACGACACTATGGGATAGTAACAAAAAAGTTTAAATTGGTTCACTTTTATCATGATATCGACGAATGGGAGTTATATGATCGTAAAAATGATCCACAAGAAATGAAAAATGTATACTATAATCCTGCTTATGCTAATGCAGTTACTGAATTACACAAAAAGCTAGATGAGTTAAGACTAAAATATAAGGATTCATCAGAATTCGATAGGAAGGTTACAAATCTTTATGATAATAATAAATAAAAACAGCGCATAATGATGTGTGAAATTATAAGAGAGGAGAAATGAAAAATGGGTTAAAAATGTTTTTTTATTCACTGATAGTGATCTTATTTATTCGATGCCATAACTATGAAAATCATAAAGAGGAAAGACCAAATGTTTTATTTATCTTAATTGATGATCATCGCAACGATGTTATTTCGGCTGCGGGTCACCCTATTGTAAAAACTCCAACAGTTGACAAACTTGCTAAGAATGGAATGATGTTTTCGGATGCATTTGTCACAACTCCGATTTGTGCGGCAAGTCGAGCTTCTATTTTTACAGGATTATATGAATCTAAGCACAATTACACTTTTGGTAGGAAACCACTCAGAAAAGAGTTTATCACCAGTTCATATCCATATTTACTAAGAAGATCGGGATATACTACCGGTTTTACTGGAAAATTTGGAGTAAGGATTGAGATGCAAGATAGCATGCTAACAGAGATGTTTGATTTTTTTAAGCCTTCGGCTAAGAGTACTCCATCTTTTGAAATCCTTGCCGATGGAAGTAAGCGACATTCTGCTGAAATTCGTGGTGATGATGCGATAGAATTTATTAATAATCAAACTTCTGAGAACCCTTTTTGCCTTTCTATAAGTTTTAATGCCGTTCATGCGGTAGATGCCAACACAAGTCCGGGGAATGAGGGACACTACCCTTACCCTGAAGCCGTTTCTGATATGTATGAGCTTGTAGAAATGCCAAAACCTGAATTGTCTGATCCCGGAATATATGAAAGTCATCCTGATTTTTTAAAGAATTCGCTCAATAGAGAACGTTATTTTTGGCGTTGGGATACCGAAGAAAAATACCAAACCAATATGAGGGCCTATTTCCGCATGATAAGTGGATATGACAACGTAATGGCTAGAGTATTTGCCGCATTAAAAGAGAAAGGCCTAGATAAAAATACCGTAATTATTTTTGCTGCCGATAATGGCTATTACATGGGTAACCGAGGATTTGCTGGTAAGTGGACTCATTATGATGAATCACTAAGGGTTCCTTTGATTCTTTTTGATCCGAGAATATCAATTAAAAATGGCACAAACACCTCTAATAAAACAGTGCTAAATGTTGATATTGCTGCAACAATACTTGACATAGCTGGTGTTTCAATACCTCAAATTTATCAAGGAAAAAGTCTCTTCCCAATTTTAAATAATGAAGAAGTGGAACCTTGGCGAGAGCATTTTCTTATCGAACACCGAATGGAACATGATAAACTCCCAAAATATGTTGGAATTCATGAGAAAAGATATGTTTATGTAAATTATTATGAGCAAAAACCCCCGTATGAGTATTTACATGATTTACAAAAAGATCCTAATCAATTAATAAATTTAAAAAATGATCCTCATTACCTAGCAGTTCTTCAAGAAATGAGGGAAAAATGCGAACGCTTAGAAAACAGTATAAAAAACAATTAAACTATACAAAATTTTGTTGAGTTAATGGAAATTTTATGGTTATACTTTATCTTTTAAAGCAATACGTTATAAATGGCAAATTTTAATATTGATGCAAAAAAGTAAACGGTCTATGACGCCATTGTTATCGGCTCTGGGATCAGTGGTTTCTAGAATTTCTACCAATTATGATTTAAATTTAATAGGCGCTCTTGACTTATAGGTAAGGAAAAGCAAGGTAATATTTATTCCCTACGTTTCTTATCATGACGTTGATAACCATAAAAATATGTATCCACTACTATCTAAAATCATACTCATTGGCTTGTTAACTTCTTCTTTCAACAATGTGTTTTCTCAAACAGACACACTAAAACAAGACCAGATGGTAATCATTAAAATGAAAAATGGGGATGATTACAAGGGAGTTTTATTAAAACAAGGCGATGGAAGAATCCTCTTAAAGACGGTAAATGGAGAGATGAATTTGATTGCTTCAAATATACATTCATTGGAGAATTATGATTACGTGGGAAAATTTGAATTTGCCAATCCACATGATACAAGATATTTTTTTGGACCAACCGGAATCCCTATAAAAAAAGGGAAGGGATATTATCAAAACATACTAGTTACTACAAACTTTGTGAACTATGGTGTCACGAAAAACATATCAATTGGTGGAGGTTTTGAATTTATCTCAACGGTCTTAGGTTCTCCAATTTGGTTTTTTACTCCTAAAGTAGGTTTTGATCTTTCTGAAAACATTCATGTCGGAGGCGGATTTATCATGGCAGGCTTTGCTGATGAAGGAACCGCAACTTTGGGATATGGGGTTTTTACCTTAGGGCAATCTGAAACAAATCTGTCTATAGGAGCGGGCTATGGCCTGATAGATCAGGAATTATCAGATTATCCAGTCATAATGATCTCTGGGACGCATAGAATTAGCAAAAGTATTGCACTGCTCTCAGAGAACTATGTAATTCCTGATAGTTTTTATTTTGGTATTCATGGCATAAGAATTCTTTCAAAGAAAAATTCTTTCGACGTTGGAGCGATTATTATACCTGAAATCGCATCGGTTATACCTGCTTTACCATATGTCGGCTATGTCCGAGTCTTCTAATCATAAACGATACTAATAAAAATAGACCAAATTAAAGTGCTCGTTGATTTAAGTCTTTACTCATATCCTTCTCCTACTTTTTTGGCTGAATTACATAGGTCCTCACTATAAAACCCAAATAAAAGAGATTGAGAAAAAAACATGGAAGTCACGTTGCAGCCTAGTCGCCTAATATAAATTTATCCTATCCTGTTCTATAGCTTATCAGATCTGATACTAGCTATTTCAAATTAACTTTTTATCCATTTCTTCCATTGGTTTAAAATCTACATCTAAATAACTACCACTGGCATTGTTATTCGAAACTATTTGGGGTTTCTCTTTAATAATCTCAATAGAGTTTCGATGAATGTATCCTGCAAAAATGTCTAATGGATTGCTCTCCTCATAAACTTACTTGTTAAAATTAAGTTTGGTCTGAGCATGGTCACTTACGTCGCTTTTCCAAAGCGAAATTACGATTGGTAGCTGCTCCCAATTCGGGTTTCCACAAACAAAAGAAATATGGAGCATACGTAGGAATATTAGCCCATAAATTCACAGTCCCTCAGCGAACTCCTTAGCAAAGTACGTCAAGATAATGTCGGCCCCTGCACGTTTGATAGCGGTCAAGGATTCTTGCATGGCCCGCTCACCGTCTAACCACCCATTTTGTACGGCCGCCTTGACCATGGCATATTCTCCAGACACATTATAGGCCGCAATAGGAAGGGGGAAATTTTCTTTGAGATCACTGATGATATCCAGATAAGCCAAGGCAGGTTTAACCATCAATATATCTGCCCCCTCTTTATAATCAAGTTGCGCTTCCACCAAGGCTTCCGTACGGTTTGCAGGGTCCATTTGATAGGTTTTTTTATCTCCAAATTTGGGCGCTGAATCCAGCGCATCACGAAAAGGTCCGTAAAAAGCACTGGCATACTTGGCCGTATAGGACATAATCCCTACTTCCTCGAAACCCTGCTGATCGAGCAGTTCACGCAAATAGCCTACCCGACCATCCATCATATCAGAAGGACCGATCATATCGATCCCCGTTGCTGCCTGTGCAAGTGCCATTTTTCCCAAAATTTCTAATGTTGCATCGTTGAGCACTTTACCCTCCTTCACCAGGCCATCATGTCCGTCACTACTATAGGGATCCATGGCAATATCAGTGATGATATGGGATTCAGGTAACTTTGCTTTAATTTCTTTAAGTGTCCTTAAATAAAAGGAATTTTTGTGATACCCAGCACTGGCCTCTGGATTTTTATCCTTTTCTACAACCACCGGAAACACATCAAAGGACTTGATGCCCAAACCCATACAGTATTCAATCTCTTTGAGCATTAGGTCTGAAGTCAGACGATAAATACCCGGCATGGATGCCACCTCTTGTTTCTGATTATACCCTTCTATGAGGAATAAGGGAAATACCAGATCATCAGTGGTGACCTGTGTTTGTCGTGTCAGGGATCTGATGCCTTCAGTCTTACGGTTTCTTCTAGGTCTTCGGAGCATAGTTGTAAAGATAATTAATCGATTGAGTTGAGCATAAATTATGATTGAAACATCATAAATAAGGCTGCAACAATGGTCATCGCTAGAATAAATCGACGATAAATTTGCTCTGGAATGCGTTTGACTATCTGAATTCCCAAAAAAGCGCCTAAGGCAATAAATGGCAATACCAATAAATCCAAAAATAGCGAGTCCCATGTGATGGTTTCCCAGCTGTATACATGGAAAGGTACCTTAACTAGATTGATGATCAAAAAAAACCAAGCTGCAGTACCAATAAATTCGTTTTTTAATAGGTTCAAAGACAATAAATAAATGGCCATGACGGAACCAGCCAAATTACCTACCATGGTAGTAAATCCCCCAGCTATTCCCAATCCAGCATTAAATGGCCAGTTTTGAGAGGTCACTTGGCTTTGCTGCTTCTCATTCCACAACATGATCCCAACACTCAAAAAAATAATACCCGCCATTATTTGGCGAAAAATAGCATCATTGATAAATATCCCTAAATAGGTTCCCAATAAAACCCCTACAAAAGCAAAAGGAAGCACCCGCTTCAAATGCTTCCATTGGGCATCAGCATCGTAATGATAAACGGCCATCAAATCTCCTAAAATAAGAATCGGCAACATGAGACCACTGGAAGCGCGCCCTCCAAAAACAATGGCTAACAATGGTACAGCTATCATACCGGTCCCGTGAAGCCCTGTTTTGGCCATCCCAACGAAAACACCAACGAACGCCATAATGATCACTTGTTGGTAAGTCAGGGTGAAGTTAAAAAGGTCCATCATGTGCTAAAACGTATTTAATTAACATGTAAACACCCTCTATTTATGGGCCTTAATACGCTTATAATCTGGAAAATTTAACCGAAATTAAAATTTGTAATTGTCTGCTTAATAATCTCTAAACAATGACTTAATTCGCCCTCGGTGATAACCAGCGGAGGTGCAAACCGAATAATATTACCATGCGTAGGTTTGGCCAATAATCCATTTTCTTTCAGGGCTAGACAAATATCCCATGCCGTAGTACTCTCTGCCGTATCATTAATCACCAAAGCGTTGAGCAACCCTTTGCCTCGAACCGTTTGAACCATTTCATGGGCCCCCATAAAATCGGTTAATTCCTTACGAAATAGATCTCCGAGTACTTGAGACTTTTTGGCTAGATTTTCATCCACCACAATTTCTAAAGCGGATTGTGCCACTTTGCAAGCCAAAGGATTACCTCCATAAGTGGAACCATGTTCTCCAGGTTTGATGGTCAGCATTACCTCATCGTCGGCCAAGATAGCGGATACAGGAAGTACGCCTCCCGAAATGGCTTTTCCCAATATCAAAATATCTGGCCTTGCATCTTCATAATCACAAGCCAACATTTTACCTGTCCTGGCAATACCCGTTTGTACCTCATCCGCGATGAATAAGACGTTGTACTGAGTACACAAGCCCCGAACACCTGCAAGGTAACCCTCATCGGGTACCACAACGCCAGCCTCTCCCTGAATGGGCTCCACCATAAAAGCGGCTACCGTTGGATCTTGAAGCTTTTGTTTAAGCGCTTGGAGATCATTATAAGGAATAAGTTCATAGCCGGGCATGTAAGGGCCGAATCCCTTGTAAGACACGGGATCATCTGAGCTGCTGATCGCCGCCAGCGTACGCCCCCAAAAATTACCCTTTGCGAAGATAATCTTGGCTTGATTTTCGGGAATACCTTTATGTTCATATCCCCACTTTCTCGCCAACTTATTGGCAGTCTCTCCTCCCTCTACACCTGTATTCATGGGTAACACTTTATCGTAGCCAAATAACGTGGTAATGAATTGCTCGTATTTGCCAAGAACATCGTTGTGAAATGCGCGCGACGTTAAGGTCAACCGCGACGCCTGATCTGTCAATGCTTTTAAAATTTTTGGATGACAATGGCCTTGATTCACGGCCGAGTAAGCTGATAGGAAATCAAAATATTCTTTACCTTCCACATCCCAAACCTTGGCTCCAAGCCCTTTGGCCAAAACTACAGGTAAAGGATGGTAATTGTGCGCCCCGTGCTGGGCCTCAAGACGCATAAGCTCTTCACTCTTCGTTGTACTTTCTATCATAAATTCTCATCTTTGTTTGCGGAACTAAACCATTTGCTCCGCGGTTACAACAAAATTACTAGATTTATAAGAACTTGACATCAAATAAAGGAAAGAAGGCAGAAACCCCTCCCTTAGAAAAGACAGATTATTATTTTAACAAAGAAGGGCTCATAGTATTTACCGCTTTATACCATCTCAAACGGGGGTTTTGCTGTGTCTCTGGATGCAAAAATTGCCCTTATCAAACAAAATAAATTAAAAATGAGGGCTCAGCATTTGGTAATAAAACAATTATGGTGATATTTGCAGTCCGTTTTCAAAAAGCGTAGAAATTATGTCAAAAGTTTGTGATGTTACAGGTAAGAGAGCAAAAAGCGGGAATAATGTTTCTAAGGCCAATAACAAGACTAAAAGAAAATTCTTCCCCAATCTGCATAAGAAAAGATTTTACATCCCTGAGCAGGATACATGGATCACATTAAAAGTTTCATCAACGGCGCTACGTACCATCAACAAGAATGGTATCAATGCTGTGCTTAGAAAAGCAAGGGCTAACGGTAACACATTAGTATAATAGATAAGAAAATGGCCAAAAAAGGTAATAGAATACAAGTAATCATGGAGTGTACAGAGCACAAAGCCACGGGCAAGCCCGGCACCTCTCGCTACATCACTACCAAAAATAGGAAAAACACTCCTGAAAGATTGGAGATGAAAAAATATAATCCCATTCTAAGAAAACAAACTATTCATAAAGAAATTAAATAGTCATGGCAAAGAAAGTAGTAGCAACGCTAAAGCAACCGGGAGGTGCAAAATTCGCTAAAGTCATTAGAACTGTAAAAACTGCAAGTGGTTCTTACTCTTTTAAAGAAGAAATGGTTGCAGAGGCAGACGTAAAAAAGGCATTGGCTAAATAATTACGCCAACTTTTTGTAAAAAATAGGTCGACCAACAAAGTCGACTTTTTTTTTAAATTCTATCGAAAAGTTCGCAAACTGAATTTTGATATGGGATTATTTGATGTTTTTTCAAAAAAGAAAAAAGAAAATTTAGAAAAAGGTTTAGAAAAGTCAAAAGAAAGCTTTCTAAACAAGCTGAGCAAAGCCGTCATCGGTAAATCTAGCATCGATGATACGGTGCTCGATGATCTGGAAGAAGTACTCATCAATTCTGATGTAGGTATCGAAACAACCCTAAAAATCATTGCTAAGATTGAAGCGCGCGTAGCCAAAGATAAATATGTGTCTACTTCCGAACTTAACGAAATCTTAAGGGCTGAAATTGCGAGTTTACTTACAGAAAATAATACGACTGATCTCGATTCTTTTGAAATCTCCAAAGTAGAAGGCCCCTTTGTGATTTTGGTCGTTGGCGTAAATGGTGTGGGTAAAACCACCACCATCGGAAAACTAGCGGCTCAGCTGAAATCCATAGATAAAAAAGTTATTTTAGGTGCCGCAGATACCTTTCGCGCCGCCGCTGTGGATCAGCTTATTTTATGGGGTGAACGGGTAGGCGTACCCGTCGTTTCTAAAGGCATGCATACTGATCCGGCTGCCGTAGCCTATGAAGCGGTCAAACAGGCCAAGGAAGAAGGTGCAGATGTCGTAATCATCGATACTGCAGGCAGGTTACATACCAAGGTAAATCTCATGAACGAATTGGGTAAGATTAAGAATGTTATTAAGAAGTTTGTTCCCGAAGCTCCCCATGAGGTCCTATTGGTTTTGGACGGCAGTACCGGTCAAAATGCTTTTGTTCAAGCGACAGAATTTACCAAAGCAACGGAGGTAAGTGCCCTAGCCGTGACCAAATTGGACGGTACCGCCAAAGGGGGTGTCGTTATAGGTATTTCTGACCAATTTAAAATCCCTGTAAAATACATTGGTGTCGGAGAAGGAATAGAGCACCTACAGGTATTCAATAAAAAAACTTTTGTAGATGCATTTTTTGAGAAATAATCAGCTACCCCACTGACCCCTTATCTAAACTTTTAACCCTAATTTGCTTGTTTACGAACCACAAAAATCGCTTCTTTTTTATTTGAGAGAGTCTTATTTATTACTTAACGAATCAGGTGTATTTACAATTACATAGCTTTCTGGCATTAAATTGAAGTATAGGGTCCCAAAATCTCGAATTACGGTTACCTCAGTACAGATCCCATTTTCATATCGATAATAGTTCTCTCCTTGCGGTGATGTCAATAGGTAATAATGAGGGTTGATTTCTTTAAAATTCAAATAAGTCGCAAAATGTTGAGAAAATACCGGCTGCCTATCTTTTGGTTCTTCAAAATGAATTTTAGCGGCAGAATACTTAATTGTTTCAAAGGATATACGTTGGAGAATATCTTCAGACCTTAGTACATAACCCTCCTCTTTCTTGACAATATCATAGGTAATTTTCTTAGACCCATTCAAACTACTAAACCCATGGCCTCGCATCAAGATACCTTGCTCGAAAGTCTCTTGCAACAAGTATTTGATCTCCAACTCTATGAGAATTTTATACCTCACCTCAGTTATGTTTTCATAGATCACTTCACTCAAAGAACTAACCCGACTGACCGTCATGGTACCTATTTCCTTCTTTGACTTAAATACTTGATATCTCAGCAGTTGTGCTTGACCCAGCGATGAGCAAAGCATAAGAAAAAAAATAACAGAAATCTTCAAAGCCAACAATCAAGGGTTAAATAGAATATAAAGTTGATCAATTTAAAACTATTTTTTGGATTTTTTAAAGGAATATTAACGCCTATTCTTGGGCTTATATTTGCTTTGTGCAAAAATTTCATGATGATTGCGATTGGTCATCAATTCTTGCATGGTGCTGCCGGTCTCATCCATATACTGTTTTACAATTTGCCATCCAATCCAAGCACCAACTCTTCCAGGGCATTCGTCGCCCAACTCTATCGTTTTTGGCCGTTCTCCCAGCATTTTTTTCTTAGTGAATTCATCTGTCACATAGAGCCATTCCTCTTCGATAATCCGAGACCAAATCAATTCTTGGTAGGCGTATACATCTAGAATTTCCTTTGCTGTAAACCCTAAAATCAAATCATCCGGCGTGCAGGGCATGATGCTTCCTAGCAAATAATAAATCTTTCCATAATCAATCATTTCAGACAATAACGTCTCTTCATCTCCACTTGAACAATAATCGGCAATGAAAAATTTCAGGATGGTTGGAGTCATATACTTGGGCTCATACCTTCTTAAGATATACTGTGGAACTTCTTTGGGCCGATAAGACGCTTTCTCCCCAATAAAAAAATCTAGGCCAATAATTATGAGATCCTTAGAAATGGCTAAATCATTATACAATCCACTCACCATGGTTTGAACTTTGGGAACTGTCATCTCAGGAAAATAATATTTCAACCACCCTAAAGAAATATTCATTGTTTTTTCAAACAGGGGCTGATCAAAGGCCTCATTCGCCTCGACGTACAGGGTGTGTATAAACTCGTTTTGGACCAATTCAAAAATACGTTCAGCCAATATTTTTTCATCGGGATACTCATTGAGATGAAACATCCGTGCCGCCATTGGCTGATGGATTTGAAGAAATGTTTCTACATCCCTAACCTCTTGAGCCCTAAATAAATTTTTTTCAAGCCTATTTACTTCAATTTTTATCGTCGCAGGCTTTCCCTCGGGATTGGAACGACAGGGGTCTTCACTACATCCATTTAATAAAAGAGAAACAAAGAGTAGACATAATATCCTCATAAATACTATTTTTGTAGAAAATTAACATAATTTCGATGAGAAAGTCATTTCTTTTCCTATCATTTATTTTAGTTGGAGCCCTGGCCTGCTTTTCGCAAACCAAGCTCGGATTGAAATTTTCTCCCTTATTTTCATCGCACAAGATCTCATTAAAGTCAGATCAATTAGAGGTTTACCAAGGGAAAACAGCCACCAGAATGTCGATCGGTCTCATTGTAGATCATCCGTTAACCGACACCTACTTTTTAAGTTCTGGTTTGATTTATCTACCTAAAAGGGTCAGCATCAATCTAGAAGAAGAAAATGGTGGCACCGCACCAACAAATCCCTTTGAGTCCTACGATCTTAATTATCTCCAGGTTCCCTTATCTCTAAAGCTATTCACCAATGAAATCGCTCCAGACATTAGTTTGTTTTTTCAAGTTGGCTTAATCCTTGAATTCAAGATTTTCGAACAAGCCTTGAACGAAGATTATGAATTCATATCGAAATTTAACTTTTTCGATACTGCAGCAATCATAGGGACAGGCATAGAATACCGATTAGGCATAAATACCCTCTTTTTTACCAGTATCAGCCTGCAAAAAGGTCTGATTAATATCATTAATCGAACCAATCCCGAATATCCCCTCGTCATTAGAAATCAAATCGTCAGTATTGATGTTGGTATGAAATTCTAAGTCTGAATGGCTTCACCGTTGGTATTTAGAAATTGATACTCATTCAGTGCCAAAGACGAATCTGAAATGACATCGACCCATTTCATTAAATCTAAAAACCATTTAGTGCGTCGAGAAATGATCCCTTCGGTAAAGTAAGCACTCAAGTAGGGGTGGACCACTAAAGTCACCTTTTTCTCGTTCTGCTTCTTAAACAAATACATCAAGGTCTCCTCAATTTGATCTGCAATTAAAATGGATGCTGTTATCTTGCCTGTACCCGCACAAGAAGGGCATTGTTCTTTGGTAATGATATTTACTTCTGGTCTTACTCTTTGTCTCGTAATTTGTAATAAACCAAACTTTGACAAGGGTAAAATGGTATGCTTCGAACGATCCCCTTCCATCGCTTCAATCATCGTTGAATAGACTTTACGCTTGTTTTCAATCTTGCGCATATCTATAAAATCCACGACAATGATTCCACCCATATCACGCAATCGCAACTGACGAGCGATTTCTTTAGCCGCTTCAACATTAACTGTCAACGCAGTAGTTTCTTGGTCTTCCTCGCGATTAGATTTATTCCCGCTGTTCACATCAATAACATGCAATGCCTCGGTGTGCTCAATGATCAAATAACCACCATCAGCCACAGTGACTGATTTTCCAAATGAAGTTTTTAACTGTTTCTCAACACCAAAAATCTCAAAAATTTTGGCTTTTGATTGATGTAGGCGTAATAGCTTCTCTTTATCTGGAGCAATGGTCTTGATGTAGCTTTTGATCTCTTCAAATAAGTCTTTGTTATCAATGGTAATACTATCAAACGTCTCATTAAGTACATCTCTAACAATAGAATTCGTCCGACTTACCTCTCCGATGATTTTATCCTTGGGTTTAGACTTCTTGAGTTTTTCAATGCCTCTTTGCCAAATTTGTACCAGGTTTTGAAGATCTGTATCAAGCTCTTTAACATCTTTTCCCGTAGCTACGGTACGGATGATCACTCCAAAATTTTCTGGCTTGATTGAACTGATCAGACGCGCCAAGCGCTTCCTTTCATTAGAATTCCCAATTTTCTTTGATACATTAACTGCATTCGAAAATGGTACTAAAACTAAATAGCGTCCTGCTATTGACAACTCGCACGATAATCTCGGGCCCTTTGTTGATATGGGTTCCTTTACAACCTGAACAAGGATTTTTTGGTTCTTTGTTAGAACCTGTCCTATTTTACCAAACTTATCAATATCGGCCTCATTTCTGAACCCAGTGAGCTTGGTGCTGATCTCTTTTCTGCTTTTAATCAGCTGCGTAAATTTATTCAGTGACTGGATTTGTGGTCCTAAGTCGAGGTAATGTAGAAAGGCGTCTTTTTCATAACCGATATCAATGAAACCTGCATTAAGACCTTGAACCACTTTTCGTACCGTACCTAAGTAAATATCTCCAACATTGAATTGATTTCCACCGTTTTCTTGGTGAAATTCAATCAATCTTCTATCATTTAAGAGAGCTATTCGACATCCGTTTTGAGTTGAATTTATTACTAATTCATTACTCACAATTTTTCAGATTAAATGTCTACTTCTTTTTATGTCTATTCTTTCTTAACCTTTTCTTTCTCTTGTGTGTAGAGATTTTATGTCTTTTCCTTTTTTTACCGCAAGGCATATTCTTTTAATTTAAGTGTTATTAATTGTCTAAATATTCTGCTGCTGCAGACTTTAAAGCTGGATCAGCATCTTCTGCAGCTACAATTCTTGTAAATAATTCGGATGATTCCTCAGATTTGTTAATCTCTAACAAACAAACGCCCATGTATAACATGGCCTCATAATCATCTTCTTTCAACGCAATCAACTTTTCAAACCTTTCAATGCCTCGCTCATATTGTCCTGATTGAATGGACAAAAGACCTAAGCTTAAAAGGGCTTCTCTGTTCTCTGGGTCTTTTTCTAGCACTTCCCTCAACAGCATAATTCCTGACATAGGGTTTTCCGTTATCACTAGGGTCATGGCTAGCTTTGTCTTGGCGGATATATTATCTACCTCTCTTTGAGTGATCAAAGTCAAAACTTTCCGTGCCTCTAGGGCATATACGGCAGCTTCTTTTATGTTAGAGGCACGCTCGTATGAAGCATATAATAATGTTGCCGCTTTTTTCTGCGTTTGCAAAGAACTGTCTTTCTGCAAGAATTTCATAGTAACATTTTTGGCACTATCCAAAAAACCATACTTTAAATAGTATCTCGCTAAAGAGTCTGCAAAGTTAATGTAATTTTCCGATATTTCCCCTTTCGTAAAGTTCTTCAGTGAAGTAATTGCAGCTGCGTCTTCATTGGACATATTAAAAGAATGTGATTCTCCACTGCTTTCAACCTCATTTTTCACTGCTGTACGCGGAAGTTGATAGAGTAAAAAGACGGCTGCCATCCCTGCAATTGTTAGTGAAATGAGATACTTATTCATCCGCGATCAGCTTTCCTTTTACGCAGACGTTACGTTCCTCTTGATCTTGTCAATAAAAATTTTAGACGGTTTAAAGTTCGGGACATAATGCTCCTCAATGACAATTGCCGTATTTTTAGATATGTTTCTGGCAATCTTTTTTGCGCGTTTTTTGTTCACAAAACTACCAAACCCCCTCACATATATATTTTTCCCATCGGCCATCGAGGTTTTCACTACAGAAAAGAAGGCCTCTACAGATGCCTGAACGTCTAATTTATCGATCCCTGTCTTTTCACTTATTTCGTTTATTACATCTGATTTCGTCACAATAATGTCATTTTAATTGTCAACTATCGTTTTATTAAGAACTTCAAATTTACATTTGCAAGTCTACAATACAAATGTATTCTCTAGAAAATCAAAAACCCCAAATAAGATCATCAAAATTCAAATAACTTCTTCATTAATGAATTGGTATTCAAGGGAAAAGAGAGATTTACCTTGGCGGGCCACGAACAACCCTTATACGGTTTGGCTATCTGAAATTATCCTGCAACAAACCCGCGTAGCTCAAGGGACACCTTATTACGAAAAATTCATCAACGCTTATCCTACCGTGCATGCGCTCGCCGTAGCCTCTGAACAAGAAATATTAAAATTATGGGAGGGGCTTGGTTATTACAGTCGTGCCAGAAATTTACATAAAGCAGCACGACAGGTCATCCAGGAATACGGAGGTATTTTTCCTGATTCATATGCCGAACTGCTCAAATTAAAAGGTATTGGGCCTTACACAGCTGCGGCGATCGCTTCCATCTGCTTCCATGAAAAGGTACCTGTGGTAGACGGAAACGTTTTTAGATTGATTTCGCGCCTTTTTGGTATCCAGGAAGACATTGGCAAGGGAAGCACTCGGAAAATTTTTGAACAAACCATCGCCCATATCATGCCTTCTTTGAGCCCAGGTGATTTTAATCAAGCGATGATGGAGTTTGGAGCCCTAGTTTGCACCCCTCGTCCACAATGCGAGAACTGTCATTTACAATATGATTGCCAATCCTTCAGAGAAAAAACACAACATCTTTTACCCGTAAAAGCTAAGAAAATTAAAATTCAAGCGCGCACATTACATTATTGGATTTTTACCTGTAAGAATAAAATCTGCTTAAATAAAAGAATAAAAGGAGATATCTGGGAAGGGCTTTGGGACTTTTATTCAACCCCTACGGATCTTTTGAGCGGCGCCTCAATTGACCGAGATCATAAGGCAAAAGCCTCCTATGGGCCCATCAGTCACAAGTTAACCCATCAAAATATCAAGGCCTGGTTCACACAAATTGAGGTTTCCAGTGCTTTTCAATTATCCGAAATTGCGAAAAAATTAAATTTAACTGTTTTCAATCTTGACGAATTGGTAACTTTACCAAAACCAAAACTCATTGTCAATTATTTGGCTGAAGTAAAATTTTAATTATTTTTATATCATGGCTGGAGTAAATAAAGTAATTCTCGTTGGAAATTTAGGAAAAGATCCTGAAGTGAGGTACCTAGATAACAACAAAGTGGTGGCCAATTTGACCCTTGCCACTACCGAAAATTACAAAGATCGCAATGGCAACAAAGTTGAAAATACTGAGTGGCATGATTTGGAACTTTGGGATGGTTTGGCAAAAATTGCGGAGCAATACTTAACTAAAGGAAAAAGCATTTACGTAGAAGGTAAAATTAAAACAGACAGTTGGCAAGATGATCAAGGGAACAACAAATATAGGACCCGAATAAGGGTACAAAACATGACTATGTTGGGTGGTGGAGGGGCTCCCGGAACCAGTGGTGTAGCTCCAGAACAACGTAGTTCTGTTGATAACAACCCTCCGGCATCTCCTTCCGCTAGTCCAACTGCAGAAACAGCGTCTGATGATCTTCCCTTTTAATATTCACGTAACAAACAATACTTGGTATCCTCAATAGATGAACCTCCGTCGATAATCTTGATGGAATTTGTAAGCCTCTCAAGTTCCTTTTATTGGGGCTTTGGTCTCCTGATTTTTATTTTACTGGCATTGTCAGGCCTGATTTCAGGCGCTGAGGTTGCCTTTTTTTCGCTTGATAAGACGGCCTTAGACGAAGAGGAGCCCTCAGATCATAAAATAAAAATGCTATTAAAATTTCCACATCAGTTGTTGGCCACCATCTTGATCCTTAATAACCTTTTTAATGTATTCATTGTAACCCTTTCGACTTATGCCTCCTGGCAGATGGTTGGTAAAAAAGAAGCTGAAGGTGTCGTGTTGGTCGCGCTAACTGCCGTCATTTCTATATTGATTATTTTCTTCGGGGAAATTGTCCCCAAAATTTCTGCCGCACATCAACCAAAAAAGTTTGCGCGTTTTTGCCTCCCTTACATTTGGTTTTTTAATCGTCTATTAAAACCACTCTCATGGCTCCTCATTGGTCTGAGTAGTTTTATTGAAAAACGGATCAAAAAGAAAGGTTATAATCTCTCTGTTGAAGAGCTCAATCAAGCTTTAGACATCACCTCAGAGCAAAATGTCAGTAAAGAAGAGAAAGGGATCCTTAAGGGGATTGTTAATTTTGGAACCCTTTCAGTAAAACAAATCATGCGTTCTAGAGTTGATATTTCAGCAATTGACCGGTCTAGTGATTTCCATGAGTTAATGGATCAAATCAACAAAACAGGATTTTCAAGGATCCCCGTTTATGTCGAAAACATTGATAAAATAGAAGGCTTATTGTACATCAAGGATATGCTACCCTTTCTTCATGAAGAAGAAGATTTCCATTGGCAACAGCTCCTACGACCCGTCTATTTCATCCCTGAAAGTAAGAAAATTGACGCGCTCTTTAAAGATTTTCAAGAAAAACAGGTTCATATGGCCATTGTTATTGACGAATATGGGGGCACCGAAGGCTTAATTACTATGGAAGATATCATTGAAGAAATCGTAGGGGAAATCAATGACGAATTCGACGAGGCTTTAGACGCAGAGTATAAAAAAATAGATGACAATACTGCCATATTTGAAGGTAAAACTTCGCTCAATGATTTTTGTAAAATCATGTCAGAAGAGGCCGACATCTTTGACGAAATTAAAGGTGAAAGTGAAAGCTTGGGAGGTTTACTGTTAGAAATAAACAAGAATCTCCCTCGTTCGAATGAGAAAATTGAAGTAGGCAAGTTTTTATTTTCAATAGAGTCTGTAGATCAAAAACGAATTAAAAGAGTTCGCGTGTTTAGAAAATTATGAAAAACTACTCATCGTTGATCCTTTTTTTCCTTTTTTGGTCTTGTGAAACCCATTATCTCCCTAAACCGAAAGGATACAATCGTATTATTTTGCCTTCAGTTTCCTACACTCCCCTCAAGGGCATACGCCCTTACACCTTTGAATATTCCACTCATGCCATAATCTTGAAAGATACCAGTTGGATCGCAGAGCCCAACTGGATCCATATTTATTATCCATATTTTGATGCCAATGTCCAGCTCACCTATAAACCTATTAATAGTGACTCCTCGGTTCAAGATTATCTAAACGATAGTTTTAGGCTTACGGGTAAGCATCAAGTAAAAGCAACCGCGATTGACGAAAAAATCCTTTTCCTTAAAAATGGAAATGTCGCCTCTGTGAGCGAATTAAGTGGAGAAGTCCCCAGTCCTTTTCAATTTCATATAACCGACAGCGTTACCCATTTTTTACGAGGAGCTTTGTACTTCACTATGAGCACAAAAAATGATTCCTTGGCCCCTTCCATAGCGTTTATTAAATCTGATTTGGTACATTTACTGAATACCTTAGAATGGAATGAATGATCATCATACGCTTTAAAATTATCCCTATCTTTTCAGAACACCATTTAGATGGCTGGGTTTTTTCATAAATCAATAGAATTCTTAAAGGGCATCGGTCCTGAAAAAGCCGCTTTGATTAATAAAGAACTGGGCTACTTCAATTATGGAGACTTGCTACAACATTTTCCTTTTCGCTATGAAGATCGTACCACATTCCCCAAAATTTCTTCATTAACTGATGGATTGGGCAGTGCACAGATAATAGGAAAAATAGTCCGTTTTGAAACGATCAGAGTCGGCAGGAAACAAAGATTGATAGGGAAGTTTCAAGATGAAACTGGAGAAATAGATCTTATTTGGTTTCAAGGGATCAAATGGATCCAACAAAAAATTAAACTTGGGCTGATCTACGTCGTTTATGGTAAGCCGATCCGATATGGTCAACGCTTCAGCCTCTCTCATCCAGAAATAGAACCCTTCGGAAATACTACACCCAATAAGCAATTTCTACATCCCGTCTATCACACTTCTGAGAAACTCAAAAGAAGATTTTTAGATTCTAAAGCCCTCAGCAAAATAATGAAGTTGCTGTTAGCAGAGGCAATTCCCCACATTCAAGATAAATTGCCCCCAGCTATTAGAGAGCAGTTTTCTTTAATTGATAAAAAGTTTTCGCTCATTCATATCCATTTCCCAAAAGATCAAATTTCTCTTAAAAAAGCCCAATATCGATTAAAATTTGAAGAGCTTTTTTTTATTCAATTGCGCCTCATCACTCTCAAACTCGCCCGTATAGATAAGTTTAAAGGAATCACTTTCAAAAACAGCAAGCTCCTTAATAATTTTTATCATACTCACCTTCCTTTTAGTCTAACCAATGCTCAAAAAAAAGTGATCAAAGAAATCTATGCTGACTTTCGATCTGGTCATCAAATGAATCGATTGGTGCAGGGAGATGTGGGAAGTGGAAAAACCATTGTGGCATTCATGTGTATGCTCATTGCTGTGGGTAATGATACGCAATGTGCATTTATGGCTCCCACGGAAATTTTAGCAGAACAGCATTATCATGGGCTTAAAGAATTTGCGGAACCTTTAGGAATTAAAATGGCATGTCTCACGGGCTCAAGTAAAAAAGTTGAACGGATATCTATTCAAGAGGGGTTAGATTCTGGTGGATTAAAAATACTCATCGGGACCCATGCCCTGATAGAAGACAAAGTCAAATTTAAAAAATTGGGTTTGGCGGTCATTGATGAGCAACATCGCTTTGGAGTAGCTCAAAGAGCCAAACTTTGGAATAAAAATAAAACTTGTTACCCACATATTTTAGTCATGACCGCTACACCCATTCCAAGAACCTTGGCTATGACACTCTATGGAGATTTGGATATATCCACCATAGACCAATTACCCGCAGGCCGAAAACCTATTATCACAAGGCACATGAGAGATTCCCAACGCATTCAACTTTTCAGTTTGATTGAAAAAGAAATTGAAAAAGGCCGTCAGGTATATATTGTATATCCCCTTATTGAAGAATCCGCCACCATGGATTATAAAGATCTCATGGATGGGTACGAAAGTATCGCTCGCCGATTTCCTCAATTATATTTATCCATCTGTCATGGAAAAATGAAATCTGCAGATAAGGATTATGAAATGAAACGATTTAAAAGGGGAGAAACTCACATCATGATTGCCACAACGGTTATCGAGGTCGGTGTAAACGTATCTAATGCAAGCGTGATGGTCATTGAAAGTGCCGAGCGATTCGGCCTCTCTCAACTACATCAACTCAGAGGACGGGTAGGCCGCGGCGGTGAACAATCTTATTGTTTCCTCGTAACAGGAATGAAGTTGACCTCAGAGGCCAAAACAAGAATGCAAACCCTCGTAGGAAGTAATGATGGTTTTAGAATTGCTGAAACTGACTTAAAACTTCGAGGACCTGGAGACTTAATGGGGACCCAACAAAGTGGGGCCTTAGATTTAATTATTTCCGACCTAGCTACCGATGGGGACATCTTAAACTTGGCCAGAAATGCCGCTACAAATCTACTCAAAATGGATCCCTTATTGCGTGCTCCAGAAAATCAAATACTTAAAAATCATATCGCTTCGTTTAATAAAAGTGCCGTGAATTGGAGTAAGATCAGCTAATCCCCCTTTTTCTGATATAACGCGTTTAGAGTTTACCTTGATGAATGGGTTATTTAACCATTAATCATATGAAACTATATTTATCTGTTTACTTTCCTTACTTACCGCTCTCTCTTACAAAATAGAGAAGCCAAGGGCACGAGGCTTTGGCCTCCCTTTTGATGGAATCCCCCGCCAACATAATTCCATTGCAGATGTTCGTGGGGTTAAAGTAGGGTACAGCCTTAATAGAAATGGAGAGATGACTGCACCATTTGGGTAACTGAATCTGGTTATTTGGAAATATTCATAATGATTACTAACACCAATAGTGTTGGGGTAGTAAGAGACGCAGTATTAAAATGGGGCATAAAAACTAATTGGTATGGTACACAGAAACCCTGGTATATCTACCCTGCCGTAGCCGAAACTTACAATGGTTTTCTTAATGACATTTATGGCTTTCATGCCAAAGAGGCTATATCATTTTTTTAGTAAGAACCTGATAAGGAGGTATAAAGTATATCGTCTAGACGTAATACCAGTCGGCTCATACCCTCTGGAGGAGTAGGTAGGTGGATCGAGTTGATTTGCTCGAATTTTGTATTGCCACAGGTTAATTAAACCATCAAATTGAGTATCAATACACCCATCAATCCAACAATAGAAACGATGCTCTCCATTACGGTCCATGATTTTATGGTTTCCCCGATACTCATATTAAAATATTCTTTAAAAAGCCAAAAACCACTATCATTGATATGGGAGAAAAAGATACTTCCCGCACCTGTAGCTAAAACTAGGAGTTCAGGAGCTATACCTGAAGACTCCACAATGGGTAACATAATTCCCGCAGCGGTTAAACCAGCAACCGTAGCTGAACCTACAATGATTCGAATGATGGCTGCAATGAGCCAAGCCAATATGATGGGCGAGAGCCCTAATGATTCGAAAAAAGCACCTATTTGTAGGCTGATTTCAGTAGCAATCATGATTTGCTTGAAGGCACCAGCTCCAGCGATGATAAGCAGTACCATTGCAATACTTGATACAGCTTCCTTTAAGATTATCATGATCTCTGACATGTTGCGTCCGGTACGGATTCCAAGAAAATAAATGCCAGCGAGGACTGAGCAAAGCATTGCAATGGCAGGGTTACCTAGCCCCTTGATGATTGGATTATAATTAAAAATTAAATGGTACAGTGAACTTCCAGCGATAAGGATCACGGGGAGTAATGAGATGATTATACTTACCGTGAGATTAGGAGTTTTAAATGCGGTATTGGCGTCTGATACGATAAATTCCTGTTTTAATTTGGGAATAATGCGATTCATCGTCCCAGACAGAAGAAATTTAGCAGCTAATATGGCTGGAATGCCTACGATCGTCCCATAAATCATGGTTTTATCTAAAGCCGCACCATATATTCCTGCGATGGCAGTTGGTGCTGGATGTGGAGGTAAAAAGCCGTGTGTAACCGATAGAGAGGCCAGCATAGGTAAGCCTAAATAGAGTAAGGGTAATTTTGTTTTACTTGCTAGAGCAATGGCAAAAGGGACCAAAATAACAAATCCCACGGTGTAGAACAAGGGTATGCCGATGATGAATCCTACTAAAATTAGAGAGAATTGAATGTTTTTAAGTCCAAATTTCGTAACTAATTTATGGGTGATTTTATTTGCCGCACCACTCTCGGCAATGAGCTTACCTAGCATGGCTCCAAAACCAAGTATAATGACCAAAGAGCCGATTGTTTTTCCTATCCCTAGTTGCAAGGTTGTGACCGTTTCTTCTAGGGATAATCCGCCCACAAGTCCGACAAATAGGCAAACCAAAATAAATGAAATGAAGGTATCAAGCTTAACAATGGTGATTAAGAAGATGAGTAAAAAAATACCGAGGATAATAGGGATAAATACTATCAAAAGGGGTCTGATTTTATTTGATCCTCAAAATAGTAAAGATTGCTTGAGGAGGCAACTTTTTCTAGAGTTAAGCGGTAAGCCCTTTTTTAAATAGATGCTTGAGGGGCTTTATTTAAATCATAACTAATATAAAAACTTCTGAGTACTAGGGTAAGGATCAAGGGAATAAGACCCATGTGGAGTGGTTGCGGGATTAATACCCAAAAAAGGAGCAGGCACGAATTGAGAAGTGCAATGAATTTATAAGCATGACTGAGGGCCTTTCGCCATTTTAACTGATTTAGAAAAAAAATTGCAGGGAGATGAACAGGTAGCGCCCATAATAAATTCCAATTGTACATTGAAAGATGACTCGTCACACCCCAAAGAAATACAAACCACCAGCCAAAGAAACCAACTATAGAGAATAATAATATATCTATCCAATGCGTCCGTTTCTTATTTTTAAAGTTTTGATTCGTAACAAATCCAACAATAAAAAAAAGCAATACAAAAGTATTGAAAGGGTCAAATTTACTTTGAGTATGTTTTTCATTTTTCATTACATTGATAGTAATGGAGTCTTTGACCAACGGAAGAGTATCCATGATATTTTCAATGGTTCCTCCTTCGAGCGCTAAATGGACATATTCGGGTAAAAAGAGATAGGTTTCTGCAGAGGCTTCGTTATCAATGGGATGTGCTAAGGCAACATCTATAATAAAATCACCCCAAGGCTGATCAGATAAATAATCATCCATAAGATCTCTGACTGATTTTTTTGGAACTTTAAAAGAGAGGTCTAAGGTTGCTGTGGGCACCACTTCTTGTATGATGTCTCGAATTTTAGTAGCACAATTATCGTAGACATAATTGTATAGATAAGCCCTATTTTTTGGGAGATTATTGTGCTCTAGAGAATTAAAGAAAGCTTGATTTTCAGCCTGACTTAGGTTGAGGACTTGCTCTTTGACGCTTCGATTTTGTTTGATATAATAGGATTTTACATTGGCGTATTTTTGGGTACGCCCTATGCTATACAACATTTTTCCTCTTGCAAAATTCCAAAAAAAGTTGGTTTGTTCAAAATCAAATCGACCCCAGTCATACATCCAATCCATTTCAAGGAGTGGATCAAAGACCCTGATGCCATTATGACCGAAGGCAGACCAAAGTTCGCCTTGGTAAGGGCCAAAAGTGATTACGCTGATTTGTGCCTCCTCAGAGAGCTTTATGGGTTGGTTTTGACTGTTCGATTTAAATGCAGTTCCAAGAAAGCAGAGGAGGCTGAAAATAAGGGTAAAAGCACGAATCGTTGAAGGCATAGTGTCTTGGTGGATATTTAATTTTAAGTATCTTAAAATTAAATATAAATTGGATCAATGGAGGATTATCAAAATAAAAAAAAGGTTGGCAATCTTGAATGAGTCTAATAAGATAATTACCAATATTTTTGAACACTTTTCAATAGGTCATCATGTATGTTCCCTGCGGCGACCAATTCTCGACCAAAAAGCGCGTTATTTCCTCCAGAGAAATCTGTTACACTGCCACCAGCTTCTTGCACTAAGAGTATTCCAGCTGCAATATCCCAAGCGTTTAGATTGTACTCAAAAAATCCTTCATACCTGCCGCCCCTACATAGGCAAGGTCTACTGCAGCACTTCCCAGCCTTCTCAAGCCATGTGAGTGCATCATCAAATCTTTGATAATGGCTAGGTAGTTATCTAATTTATCGAATTGGTAATAAGGGAAGCCCGTTGCTAGTAGGCTATTGGATAAATCTTTGGTAGGGGTCACACGGATTGGATTATCGTTTAAAAAAGCACCTCCACCTTTCCAAGCATAAAAGAGTTCATTGTTATTTAATTCATAAACGATACCTCCCACAACATCTCTGCCTTGTAAGAGCCCAACGCTGATAGAATATACGGGCAGCCCATGTATGAAATTAGTTGTGCCATCTAGGGGATCGATAATCCAGATAAATTCTTTTTGATCATCATCAGTGGTATCTTCTTCGGTGATAAATCCGGCTTCTGGTAGGATTTTTTTTAAATCAGTGACTAATTTTTTTTCGGCTTCATTATCCACGTAGGAAACTAGGTCGTTCTTACCTTTGAGAACTACTTTATTGAGATCAAAAGATTGGGCCTCTTGTTGAATCCATGTACCCGTTTTTTGAAGGGCTGGAAGGGCCTCTTTAATGATTTTTTCTAAGTTCATTTGATAGCATTACCCGATAAAACAATGACAAATTCTCCTTTGGGTTTGTGACTTTCAAAATGGGCACGTACCGAGGATAAGGAACCGTTTATAGTTTGTTCGAACTTTTTACTCAATTCTCTGGAAACAGACACTTTTCGATCCTCCCCATAAGCAGTTTCAAATTGTATTAATGTTTTTAGTATTCGATGGGGGGACTCATAAAAGATTAAAGTCCTTTCTTCATTTTTTAATGAATTGATTCTGGAGGCACGTCCTTTCTTTTGGGGGAGAAAGCCTTCAAAAACAAATCGGTTAATGGGAAATCCAGATTTAATTATTGCCGGAATGAGGGCGGTTGGACCGGGTAAGGCTTCTATTTGAAGTTGAGCATCAAGTGCTGATTTGGCCAATAGATAGCCGGGATCAGAAATACCGGGACTTCCAGCGTCGGAAATAAGAGCAATTTTGATACCTTCCTCTAATTTTTTGATCATGAGCTTAGTTTGTTGATGCTCGTTGTGCGCATGAAAACTTTTCATGGGTGTATGAATCTCATAGTGTTTAAGCAAAACTCCGCTGGTACGTGTATCCTCGGCTAGTATGAGGTCTACAGATTTCAGTAATTCAATGGCTCTAAAGGACATATCCGCAAGATTTCCGATAGGGGTTGGTACCAAAAAAAGGACGGTATTATCCAGCATCTTCTAAAAGGCTATCTATGGCTTGTGCCAATTCTCGGTCTTTGTTAGTGATGATATTACCTGCATCATGTGTAGAAAGATTGATGATGACCACATTGTATTCATTGGACCAGTTGGGATGATGATTGAGCTTTTCAGCTTCGATAGCGACTTGCGTCATGAATGAAAAAGCCTTACTGAAATTTTTGAATTTAAAAGTTCGTGTGAGGGTTTTATGCTCTTCTTTCCACATAGTTATATTGCGATGATGCCTTCTATTTGATAGACTTGATTATAGATATCAATTACTTTATCACTCGATTCCATATCCACCCTGAGCGTGATACTAATAAATTTGTTGTTAGCACTTGTTTTTATTTTTAGCTCAACTTTTGGAAGTAAATCGATCAGTGCTTCTTTCTTGTTCAAGGGGACAATAAACTTAAACATATAACTACAGGGGAAGTCATGATTGGCTTCCAGCTTTTCTTTAAATTGTTGAACGTCCCAATTCATTAGATGAAGATCTAAAAGTCTGTAATGCGACAGACTTTAGGGGTATAATTTTTTTTGATCAATAAAACTTATATCTATTATCTACTATTTCAACAGATTCAATGAGTGCATTATAGATGTTTTGATAGGTAAAAGGATCTTCTCTTCTTCTTACTTCTGTCTGCGCACTGAGGACAACATTTCTGTAGGCTTCGTAGTCACTGAGTTCTTCTAACGGGGTTTTGGTTGTGACCGTGAGCATAATTACCCCATTTTGTATCTTAAAAGGGGCGGTGGCTTCTCCTTCTTCAAGGGAAAAAGAAACACCAATAGCCTCTGGAGCAAATCCAATATTTGGAATATTATTGGTACTTAAATTCAGATCAGCTACTCCAATTCGGCTCCCAGATCCATAGGCCGTATTCATTTCATCATAGGGTCCAGTCAATTCTGATAACCGAGAGATAATTAGCTCAGCCTTTTTATCATCTAATACTTTTCTTTTCAATTCATTGATGACATCTTCCATTTGGGCAGTACCTTCTTCTTGTGCTCCCGTTTGGATGGCTACAACGTATCTTTTGTCAAGTTCAAAAACTTCGGATACTTCACCATTTGAGGCTTCATTGAACAACCAAAACACGATATTTCGAGCGTCTGCGAGGCCTCCTATTAATTTATCATCCTTACTTACTTTCAAGGCCTTACGAATTTCATAACCTTTCTCAGTGGCAGTTTCGATAAAAGTACTCTCGTTTGAGGCTTCTGACGCAAATAATTCTGCTTGGCGATAAATGGTGTTGAGTGTTTGATCTGATGGAAACAGTTCTTTTTCAATCTGAGCAATTTTGTAAACGGTATTTGTTTTTGCCTCTGTGACCTCTATGATATGGTAACCAAATGTGGTTTCAACTATACTGGAGAGGAGCCCTTTGCCTCGCTTGGAAAAAGAGGCATCTTTGAATTTTTGATCAAAATCTGAATTTTCACCAAACCACCCCAAATCCCCACCTCTCGACGCGGTACCATCAGTGCCGTAGATACGAGCCATTTCAGCAAAGTCAGCACCCCTTTTGATTTCGGTTAAGACACGCTGTGCCTCTTTTTTGGCTTGTGCCTTAGCTGAGCCACTTTCATTTTCGGCTTTGAACAAAATATGACTTGCACGTAAATAGAATTCATCTCCTTGCTGAATGTTACTTATTTTGTAAACAGTATAAGCGTCATTGGATAAGATGAGATCAGATACATAACCTACTTCGAGAGCGTCCGGATTTAAATTTAACCATGACGGTAAGTTATTCGGGTTATAGGTGCCAAATGGAGTAATTCCATCAGAGTTAATTTCGGCAAAAACAGAGTCATTTTGTCCAGATAAAAGAGTTTCCCTAATGACCATCATTTCTTCTTTTATAAAAGCGGTATCTTCGGATGAAGGAGCGATGGGGAATATAACGTATTTGGCATCTTTAGAAGCGTCTTTATTGTATTGATCCGCATTTTTACGGAGATAGGATTCAATTTCTGATTCCGTTACTGTCACCAACGAATCGTTTAAGGAAAAGAACGGTACATATAAATAAGCAGCCGTCAGACTTGCATTCTTTTCATAAGCTACTTTGGCTTCATGAATGTTAGCGTACTTAGTTAAGGCTAATAAATTTTCGTATTTAGTTAACCGCCTAGATGCCGGTAGAGAGGCTTCAAAAGTGAGCCATGACTGTCTTTGTTGTGGTGGGGCATTACTGAGCTGCTGTAAAAAGCTAATGATATTTTGTTTATCAAAAACCCCTGTATTGGGGTCAGCGAATATTTGTCTGATTTGGGGATGGATATTTATTCCTTGAACCATATCTATCAATTCGGGGGTGGTTACATCCAAACCGAGAGCAGCATACTCTTCATCGAATATATTCTCAATAATAAACTGTTGCCATGCCTGCTCTCTGATTTGTTCCAAATCTTCTGCTAATGGACTTCTACCTGTATTTAGTTGAAAATTTTGAGAGAGTTCGTCAACTTTTTGTTGAAACTGGGGATAACTAATGGTGTTAGAATTAATTTCACCGATCTCATTGGAGCCCCCATTAAAAAAGGAATTTCCTTGAAATAAATCCGTAAGAATGAATGAGAACATAGAAAAAGCAACAAAACCAACAACGATTTTACCAGCTTTTTGCCTAAGTGTGTTAATCAACGCCATATTATTTTTTGTTTAAAATAAGGAACGCAAAAATAGCGTTTTGAATGGAATATAAAAATGATCTAAACCATTGATTTACAATGGGTCCTTATAATTTTGTATTGTGAGCCGAACTTGATCGATTCGATTGTCCTCCATGTTGATTATTTGAAAAAGGAAATGATCGATACCAATCTCATCTTGGCTTGTAGGAATATCTTCATTTTTAGCTAAAATAAGCCCACCTAAAGTATCATAATCGCCTTTAGGCAATGACCAATTATATTTTTCGTTGAGGGCGTCGATTTCGTGCCGAGCACTCAGAAGGTAAATGTTTTCTGCAATTTTTTGTTCAATTAAAAACTCATCGTCATGCTCATCTCTTATCTCACCAAAGATTTCCTCCATGACATCTTCTATACTCACCAAACCTGCGGTACCACCAAATTCATCTACTACCAGTGTCAGACTCTTTTGGTCATCAATGAGTTTAACCAAAAGTTCATTGGCAGGCATCGTTTCTGGAATAATCGATATGGTGGTTAATATGTCTTTTATTGATTTGGGCTTTTTAAACATTTCTAAAGAATGACAATAGCCAATAACATTATCAATATTTTCTTTGTATACGATGATTTTGGAGTGGCCACTGTCAATAAAAGCAGCACTGAGCTTAAGTAAATCATCATTAATGTCGACCGCGATAATTTCTGTTCTGGGAATCATACATTCTCGAACTTGGATTTCTTTGAATTCGATCGCATTATTAAAAAACTTCACATCGATCTCTTGATCTTCGATTTCAGAATGCTCCGTATTCTTCTTGATAAAGTTGTTGAGATCGGTCAGGGCAAATAAGGATTGATTCTCAGCATAGGAAAGTTGAAAAATTCGAGTAACAATGAATTTGGAAATGATCTCAACCATCCAAACCAATGGAGACATGAGTACGAACAGTCCCATCATAGGGAGAGAAAATATTCGAAGTAAAGTGTCTGGATTTAATAAAAAAAGACTCTTAGGGAGGAATTCGGCGGTGATTAATACAATAAATGTTGCGATTAAAGTTTGTATGACTAAGGTAATGATCGGGCTATTTATCCAATGGGGGAGGATGTTGAGAATTCTAGGCTCTAACAGACTTGCCATAAGGATACCGTACAAGACTAAGGCTAAATTATTACCGACCAAAGTAGTGGATAAAAAACGTGCACGATGTTTTTGAAAATAGGACAAAGAAGAAGCCACTAATCCTTTCTTTTGAGAGAGCATCTCAATTCTTAATTTATCTGCCGAGATATATGCGATTTCCATACCAGAAAAGAATCCGGAAAAAATCAAACATGTACAAACCATTAATAGAGGGTCGACGATCATCTCTTTTTAGATTTTTTTACTTTTTTTTCTTATTTTTTTGTGGATTTTTTTCTGACATATTTTTTCTAAAGTGGTATAGAAATAATAAGGCAATACTAAACATGAAAACCCCATAGGAATTTCCAATTCCTACAAATAAGGCTTCGTAAAGTCCAATGAGGAAAAAGCCAATGGCCGAATAAAAAATAATTGCATTTTTTTTAGTCAAAGCTGGGGTGGATCATAGTTATATATCTTCTTCTTCTATTTGGATCGTTCCAGCGGGTTCTAAGATTTCATAGGATGAAAAATCTTGATTGGCAGACAAGCCTTTGCCCGTATGAACTTCACCATCCGAAATAATGGTAACAAAATTATCGGTATAAAATTTTTCTTCTGCAGGACTCCAAAACAATAATTCTGTGTTGAGTTCATCACCAGTGTCTATATTTTTAACAACGACATTTCCATCTCCTTTGTAAAGGTTTTCTTTAGCATTGAAATCCGCAGCGTTTGAGCGAAAGGTACAAATGGGCTTGTTGGGGGAAGAGTAATACTCCAATACGAGCCCATTGGGCCAACCTTTATCACCATTTTCAAATTGTAATTGGTAAGGGGCCTTCAGTCGAAGAATTAACTTACCTGAGTCGGTCATCATGGTATTTACATTTGACATCTCCATGATGGGGCCATTGTATATTTCCTGATTGAGCAACTCTTTTCTGCTCTTACAAGAAGTTTGACTAATTAGACAAAGGACCACTAGAATACAACAACGAGCAAAAAAATGATTCCAGCCAATTTTTGAACGAAGTTTAATTTTCAGCTCGTTTCTGGAGTATAACGCTTTCATTAATCCAACAGTCAATTTTAATAGATTGACCTTCTGTGTATTCCTCAGTAAAAATATCTGTAATAGAAGGGAAAAGGGCTTCTGACTTTTTCATACTCCCGTAATCCCCAGCTTTTTGGAATGCATTATAGGCTGCTATGAAGACGGCATAGTCAACCGTTTTAAATTCACCTTGCTTACATTCATCAAAGCTTGATAGGTATAGGTTTCCAATCAATACATGTGCCTCACTCATAGAAGGATCTGCTGAAAGGGCCCTTCTACAATTACTTCTTGCACTACCTTTTAAACCTGCTTGGTAATCGATTTTGGCCAGACTTAAATAGATTTCAGCTTTTTTCGTTGCTTCTTCGGTAAGCGCAAGAGCTTGGTTATAGTATTGAATGGCTCCTTGCCGATTATCTCCTTTTGATGCTCGCGAGGCGAGGAATTTTGATATGGCAAAATCAGGAGAATTCTGGTTTACAATCTTAGCCGCTTCGAAAGCCAATGGCCGATCCGTACATTTATTTTGAAGCATGAGCTTAAATATTTTTGAGGCTACTTTTATATCTCCTGTTTCGGCTAACTTTGGTCCTAATAGACTTTCAACATAATCACAACTTAAATCGATGGTTAAGGTCAGGAGTTTATCCATATTTTTAGCAACCCTTTCTAAAGAAGCGGATTTGCTGGAAGCGGCGATTTGGCCATCCAAAACATCCATTAAGCGGGTATAAATATCCAAGACTTTTTCGTCCGATAGCTCCCCACCCGTTGCTTTAAACCTACGTACTACATCCATGTAAGCGACAAAATTATTGGTTGAGAAATTGGCACCGTTGAGGGCGAAGGTTTTTTCGAATAGCTCCATTAACTCAGGATATTTAGATTTATTACCCTTATAAAACTTATAAGCAGGGAAAGCTTTACGATTTAGAACGGAGGCTTCATTGCCAAAATATTCAATTCTCAAATCATACATCTCCAGAGCTTTTGCTTGATAAGCAGTTTTTTGGACTTTATCTGACTCTTTATCTGCTAATCCGGTATAAATTTTCGCTCCATTTTGATAAAGAGACTCATTTAAATCAGGTGTATTCTCGAGGAGCCAGGCGTGCGGTGTTATTGCGTCTGCATATTTTTCTACTTTGACCATGTCTGTATATATGGCATTATTTTCTTTTGCAACATCAATTTGCTCACCCCAATTCCAACCGGCTTGGCTAAAAACATTTGTGCTTATTAGACAAACTAATAGGATTGTTCTTATTATTAATTTATTCATTTTATTTAAAGGTATTAATTAATTGTATTTTCTTTTTATAAACCATTTTTCATTTATGGTTAGGCCTAAAACCATTTGCATGAATGATTCATTGACCAATCCATTCTCAATAGTCCCTCTCTCCCCGAGTTTAATAGCCACATCTAAGGTTGACAAGCCAGCTATAGGGAAAGAAGCACCAAAATTAATGCCAAACTCACTAATACTATTATTTTGAACTAAATAAGGGAGTTTTCCATAGTTGAACCCAAAGCGGTAAGTGACCCGTTTCAAATAATTGGTAATATTTCGACTATCGGGCGTCATTTCACCGCCGAGAATAAATTCTTGTGTGTTTTGGAAGAGTGTATTGTTTGTGCCATTTGAAGTCCAGTTGGCTAAGTTGATATCTAATCCAATTCTATACTTGTCAACCAATCCATAAGAGAGGCCAAAGTTTAATTTTTTTGGTAAATCAAAGGTGGTATTTTCTTCATTTGTGATAGGTATGATCGAACCCACTTGGAGCAAGCTACTTTCTATATATCTAGACAGAAACACATCCTTTGAGCCTTTAAGTTGGCCTGAATGCTGATAGGTGATTCCGAAATTCATCTCATGCGTTTCGTTGATCTTCATTTTATGAGCTAGGGCAACAGAAAATAAAAAAGATTTATAGGTTTCATTGGATGATAATTGGGTGTAATATCTCATACTACTGGAATCTGAAGCTAAGGAACTCTGATTTTGCTTGTCGATTGCACCAAATACATACATCAGATTAAAACCAATGTTTGTGGAATTAAAAATACGAAATCCATTTGACCAAGTAAATTGGGAAAGGCCGCCGCTTCCAATGAATATATTATCTGTGCTTTCCGTAGGCGTTGTGTCGGTAACCTCACTACTGCCTCCAAACTCATAATCTGCGGTACTAAAGGGGAGTAAGGAAAAGGCAGAGCCCCATTTACCGTTTAATAAGGGGATAAAGAATACCATATGTTTGAGACTGCCCGTTTTTTTGGATCCATTTTCTAGCTCGCTTTTATAAGTTCGAGATTCTCCTTGAAGGCCTAAATTAAATGAGGTGAGCTTATTATAAGTAAGCCATGCTGGGTTCTGAAGATTTATATTGAAACGGTGAGGCATTCCTGTACCCAGTCCTCCCATGGCTTGGTTGTGAGCGAGGCCATTATTGTTGAGTTCGCCAATTCCGTAGACCGCATAAGTACTTGCTACATGTTGACTATTGCTTTTCAGGCAAAATAAGACAATTGATAAGGTCAATAAATATTTAGATATCCTCATTATTGATTAAAATTTGGTTTAATCCCAAGGGGACTAAATTTGAGCGCACAAAGATGCTACCTTTTACGTTGCTTTCAAAAAGTGCGGCATCTCCACCTGTCATTAATACCCTTAAAGTCGCATATTTTTCTTTTAAAATTGAAACGATCCCATTAATTTCATTTTTCATTCCATTTTTTGCCCCAGAAATCATACCGGAAGAGGTTGATTTTCCAATCAACATCCATTCATATTGATCGCTTTGCGCTGTTACATCGGGCAGTTGCTCCGTCATTTCATGCATGGCTTTGAGTCGCATTTTGAATCCAGGACTAATAATTCCTCCCTCAAAGCTGTTGTTGATGAGAAGGTCATAGGTGATACAGGAGCCGGCATCAATGATCAGTAGATCTTCTGATGGAAAAAGGAAGTGGGCGCCAACGGCACTGGCAATCCGGTCACGGCCTAGGGTTTGGGGCGTATCATAGTTAATACGAATAGGTAATTTTGAATGTTCATTGAAAACGAAGACTTCATCACCAAAAATATTCTTTATTTGTTCCGAGTTATGCTTTACAGAGCATACAATGATGTTTTGATTTTTTGGAAGGGCTGTTACCAATGATTCTACCCGATCCCAAGTTTTAGATTCTAAAATTAAATTACCTTGAACCTGAGAGGACTTTATGCGACTGTTTCCAATATCAATTACGAAGTTTGGTTTGTTACTCAAAGAATAAATCGTTAATTAGCAAATATAATGAATGAACTATCAGCAGTTGGCGTAATGTCCGGATCTTCACTTGACGGGCTGGATATATGTTATTGTGACTATAAATATTTTGAATCAAAATGGCAGTTTCAAAACTTGAATGGAGAGACCATTCCTTTCCCTAGGGATATTTATGGTCTTTTACAAAAGGCCAGAGACCTTTCTGGAGAGGAACTCGTAAGGCTAGATGTGCGTTTGGGTATTTGGATGGGACAGATGATTCGGGACTTTTGTCGACGGCATGATTACCTACCACAAATTATAGGATCTCATGGGCATACGGTTTTTCATCATCCAAACCAGGGATACAGTATTCAGATTGGCAGTGGTCAGGCCATCGCTAGCTATGCCAATATACCTACCATAAATGATTTTAGATCTAAAGATGTTTTATTGGGTGGGGCTGGTGCCCCACTGGTACCCATAGGTGATAAACATCTATTTTCAACCTATGATGTTTGTATTAATTTAGGGGGAATTGCCAACCTAACCATCAATTGCGAGGCGTTGCCGAGGGCTTTTGATGTGGCGCCTTGTAATCAGGTATTGAATAAAATTGCCCATCGTCTGGGAATGCCATTTGATCAAGACGGAAAAATGGGGCATTCAGGGACTTTTTTGAAGTCATGGTATGCTTCCTTAGAAACCCCTCATTTTTATCAGAAAAAAGGGCCAAAATCAATCAGTAATGAATGGGTGGAACAAGAAGTATTGAGCAAATTACCTGCGCGAGAAGATCCAAGGGATCTTGCGTATACTTATTGTAAATTTGTTGGAGATCGGATAGCAGAAAGCCTCTTGGAGTTAAATTTTAATACCGTCCTTGTTACCGGCGGAGGGACTCATAATAGAGCGTTATTAGATGCTTTAGAAGGGGCCTTGGGTGTAAAGGTAGTAGTACCAAAAGCAGAAATCATTAATTTCAAAGAAGCCTTAATTTTTAGTTTTATGGCGGTTTTGAAATTGAGGAAAGAGGTAAATGTGTTAAAATCAGTTACGGGCGCGTTTGAAGATAGCTCGTCAGGAGTTTATTATAGTCCTTGATGAACGCTTAAGATTCAATTATAGATTGAATAAATAGCTATTGAGGGACTTTAAAGTTTTTTCTTTCAAGTTGCTCTTTACAAGAAGTGAGATGTTGTTTCTACTTCCACCATAAGAAATCATTCGAATAGGAATTTCTTCAAGGGCTTTAAAAATATCACTACTGATCCCTTTTTGCTCTGCTACCATATCTCCAACGATACAGATTATGGTTTGATTGACATCAACTTCTACTTTCCCATACTTTTGAAGATCTTGAATGATTTGCTCAAGAAACTTTGGGTCATCTATGGTTATAGAAACGGCAATTTCCGAAGTGGTAATCATGTCAATGGGAGTTTGATACTGCTCGAAAACTTCAAAAACTTTTCGGAGAAAGCCATACGCCAAAATCATCCTAGAGGATTTGATTTTGATAGCGGTAATGCCGTCTTTAGCGGCAATGGCTTTGACTGTTTCAGGATTTTGATTAGAGGTAATGAGTGTACCATGTGCCAAAGGTTTCATAGTATTTTTTATTCTTACAGGAATGTCAAATTGCTGTGCAGGTATGATACAGGTCGGGTGTAAAATTTTTGCCCCAAAATAAGCCAACTCACCTGCTTCTTCAAAGGATAAATTAGAGATGGGTTTGGTATTATCTACGATTCTAGGATCATTATTGTGCATGCCATCAATATCGGTCCAAATTTGGATTTCTTGGACATTTAGAGCCGCACCCATGATAGTTGCACTATAATCACTGCCTCCTCGGTTTAAGTTATCAATACCCCCCGAACAATTTCGACAGATAAACCCTTGTGTGATATGTAATTCATAAGCTGTATTTTGATTGAGTAAACTTTCTAATTTAGCCGAAATTAAAGCCATATTAGGCTCTTCAGATTCGTTAAGATACATGAATTCAGAAGCTGGAATTAATCCTGATGAGCCAGGATGTTTTTCATTTAAATAGGTTTGGAAAAGACGGGTCGAGATCAATTCACCATTTACTACGATAATTTTAAGAATTTGGTTATAAAAGGGCTGATGAATAAGCCGATGCATTTCATTAAAATATTGATTAACTATTTTAAAAGCTATTTTTTTATTTGAAGCTTCAGTGAGTAGGGATTGTATGAACGGGTCGTAGGTTGCTCTTAATTCTTCTAGTCGGGCAAGGGCGCCATCAATATTTCCTAACCGGAAAAGATCACCAATTTCAACTAATGTATTGGTAGTACCGGATACGGCTGATAAGACAATAATTTTTTTTTCGTTATCCGCAGTAATCAATTTCGCTACGTGCTTCATTCGATCTGGTGTACCAACTGAGGTACCCCCGAATTTATAAACTTTCATGTTCTTAAATAATATTCAACATTTTAATTCCGGTCATGGCCGCTTCATCTCCTTTATTTCCATGCTTACCGCCGGATCGGTCGATGGCCTGTTGTAGTGTATGGGTAGTTAAGACACCAAAGACAACAGGTTTATGAAACTTTAGGTTTAAAGAAGTAATACCTTGGGCTACGGCATTACATATGAAATCGAAATGGGGAGTCTCACCTTGTATCACACAACCTAAACAAAGGACCGCATCAATATGTTGATCTTGAGGGG
>Ga0206124_10000088_pt1 | contig 69304 bp, 70 predicted proteins | sample Helgoland_Spring_3_FD_148671 | JGI IMG/M metagenome (GOLD analysis project Ga0206124, IMG submission 148671) | Pelagic subsurface seawater microbial communities from Kabeltonne, Helgoland, North Sea - Helgoland_Spring_Bloom_20160321_2 | ecosystem: Environmental > Aquatic > Marine > Epipelagic ... | reverse complement strand
GAGCGGTTTTTAGGGTGGACGCTGATGGCTTGACAGGTTTAGCGGGCGACTTCTTGGTTTTGAATAGGTTTGAAAAAATACTCATACTCGACAAGCTGTACTGAAGGCGACGCCATGCTGGGGCTGCTGTAATCTCATAAGGTTTTATCTTATTGCTTTAGGAATTTGCGCGCTTAGTGACCACTTTCACTGGCTTTGACGATGCAACAAACTAGGACATCAAGCGCTTGATCGAGCTCCATCATATCAGGAAAGCTGGGCGCAATTCGGATATTCTTATCCTCCGGGTCGCGCCCATAAGGAAAGGTTGCACCAGCGGGGGTAAGCTTTACACCCGCGGCATTGGCTAACGCGATAACGGCCGTCGCGCTGGCGGTTTTCAAATCTAAGGAAACGAAGTAACCGCCGCCGGGTTGACTCCAAGTGGCTAAGTCTGTCTCGGCCAGTGGCGTCAATTTTTCCTGGACCCGCTTGAATTTTGGCGCCAGGATCGCTCGGTGCGCCGTCATATGCCTTGCAATGTCGTTTGGATCTTTCAGCAGACGGGCATGTCTCAGTTGATTCACCTTATCAAAACCAATCATTTGCGGCGTGAGAAAGGTCTCGAATCCCTTTAACATCGGCTCGCTTAAGCCGCAAAATGCGAGCCCAGCACCGGCAAAGGTAATCTTGGATGTTGATGCAAAGAGGGCAATTTGATCTGCTGTTTCAGCGTCTTGAGCGTGCGCCATGATGTTGCTAAGGGGCATCGTTTGGGGGTCTAAATCGTGTGCCGCATAAGCGTTATCCCACATTAGGACAAAGTCTTTGCTTGCAAGATTTGGCAAGTTTGCGAGCCGCTTGACGGTTGCCTCGCTATAAGTGTGTCCAGTTGGGTTGCTGTGCTTTGGCACGCACCAGATGCCTTTGATATTTTGATCTTGGCGGACGAGCGCCTCGATTTCGGTCATGTTGGGGCCTGCATTGTCGAAGCCCACTGAGAGCATTTCAATGCCCAAGTGCTCACAGATCGTAAAGTGACGATCATAGCCCGGCACCACGCAAATAAATTTGAATGTCTGCGACGGGTTATTTGCCTGCCAGGCCTTGAGTCGCCAAACCAGGAATTGATACATGAGTGTGAGGCTGCTGTTGCCGCCGGCCATGATGTACTTGGGATCAACGTCAAGCAATGTGCCGCCCAGGGCACGTGCCTCGGGTATCCCCAGCAGGCCGCCATAATTGCGGGCATCGATGCCATCGGTTGTCTTAAAGTTACCACCGATCATATCCTCCAAGGCGCAGCTGAGATCAAGCTGATCGGAGCAGGGCTTGCCTCGGGTCAAATCCAGCGTGAGGCCAGCGTTTAAATATTGTTCGTATTGCGCGTCGATCGACGTGGTCATGGGTTAATCCTTGGGTGCGTATCTTGAGCTGACAAGCCAGTTTGCTCGTCGATGCCCAGCATGAGGTTTAAGTTTTGAACGGCGGCACCGGCAGCCCCTTTGCCAAGATTATCCAAGCGGGCTATGAGCAAGCTTTGCTGCTCATCACCAAAGGCGAAGAGATCGACTCGGTTGGTGCCATTGCAGGCCTGGGGTTCTAGAAAATTCCCGTCTAAACCGGCGGTGTGATTGGGTTCTTGCACCTGGATGTTGGGCTCATTGTGATAGAAGCGCTGCCAATGTTCCGTAATGCTTGCGGCGCTGATGGGTTTTGCGAAGTGATTTGACGTCAAACCAATTTCGACCAACATCCCTTGGTAAAAGTCACCGACATGAGGCAGGAAGACCGGATCATTCTGAAGGCTTGCAAATTGCGTCATCTCAGCCAAGTGTTTGTGCTTGAGTGTCAGGCCATAGGGTCTGCACGCTGTCTGGGATTGATCTTGGTAATCTTTGATCATGGCCTTACCGCCGCCAGAGTACCCGCTCAACGCGCTGACGAATATCGCCTGTTCAGGTTTTAATAGGCCCAGTGCAATCAGGGGCCGCACGAGCAAGATGAACCCCGTAGGATAGCAGCCCGGGTTGCTGACGCGCTGTGCAGTTTGAATTTTGCGACGTTGCTCAGGGCATAGTTCTGGCAGGCCATAGGTCCAGTCTGGATGGGTTCGATGAGCGGTGCTGGCGTCAATTAAGCGCGTTTTTTTTGCAAGCGCTGCCGTTTGACGTGCCGCGTCATCGGGTAAACATAAAATCGCAACGTCTGCAGCATCCAGGGCTGCCCGTTTTGCTGCATCGGTTTTGCGCTCTGCATCCAACAGCTCGATGAGCTCGATATCGCCGCGCTCGGCCAAGCGGTCCTTGATTTGCAGGCCCGTGGTGCCGTTTTGACCATCGATGAAAATTTTAAACATAAGGCTGTCCTGTCGAGATCTAATGATATCACGACGGATGGCCGGCAATAGAAGCCTTATCTTGAGAAATGCGTTGAAACTAGGGGTTTACGCGAGATCCCGGATCTTCTCGAGCCGGTCGCGGCGGATGTCCAATGCATGGGGCGATTGAAACCAAGGCGCCTGCAGGACCCGGGCTAGGGTGACATCGGGCAGGTCAAGATCTCGTAGATGGTGGATGAACTTGAGCTGCTGAAACCCATCAAACCAATTCAGTAAGGCGCGTTGAAAGTGGGTTTTTCGTCCGGCGTTGGCTTCGAGTTTTCGAAAGGTGCTTAGGCAGTTACTGTTGGTAAAGTAACTTTGAATTTTGGGGTCCGAAACAGCCTCAATTGCGGCCGTTGTTTCGGCGGTGGTTAAGGTGGTGAGCAGTAATTGTAGATGCGCAAATGTCTCTGGATTATAAAATAGGGCGGTTTTTTCTAAATTTTGATCAATAAGCGCGCGAACCCCCGTGCCGGTGCCGATGGGCACGCGTTGAGAAAGTCGGGGCGACAACACGACCCGGCCGCCTTGAAGCCGGATAATGGGGCCAATTTTCGCCAATTTATTGAGTAAGTAAAAATCCTCGCCCGTGGCACGTTTTGGAAAGCCGCGCACCTGGGCATAGGCGACGGCGTTAATGGCAATGATTGAGCCGAGGCTGGCATGACCAAAACGGGAACCGGCCCATCTCAGCCCACCTGTGAAGTGACTCAATTTCAATTCGTACAAGCGCATCGCGGTTTTGAGATGCTCGGGCGCCGGTAACCGGTGCCGGTAGGCGTAAACCCAGCCGGCCGCATCACTGGGTTGGATTTGGGTAAAGTAATCTTTGGGCAAGCGCGCATCGGCATCGGTTGAGTGAATAATCGGACTTTGAACAGTGCCGTCATTGATCAGTTTCAAAGCAATATCAGCGCCGATCTTGCGCGCTAAACCGACGCCCTGTTGCTCGGGGATGAGCGCTTGAGGATAACACCGGTTAATCACGAGTAAGCCAGCTTTGTCTTTGTGAAGGCTGGTTTGCCAGAGCGCTTGGGGGCCTGGCCGTGTGCAATAGCCGTCAAAATGCGCCAGCAATGCAAGGGTTTTTGGATGCAGGGCTGGGGCATTAATCACAAGAATCAGTAAGCTATCGGTTGGCATTTCAGCCCATAGCCGGGTGAGGGTTGCGGGCCGTTCCGAATAGGCCGGAATCACGAGGACCTGAGAGAATTGGCGGTGTAGCGTGATTTCAACCCCATCAGGTTCCGAATACTGAGCCAGGTATTGGTCAATGGTTGATTGTTGTCGGTGACTGAACACGCAGAACTAATGCAAGCGCGGTCTAATCGGAAGTGCGGTAAGCACCGCGGCTTCTTCGGTTAACCAGAATTCTAATCGCGTCTCAACCTCGCTTGGGTCAAAGTAGGTCAGGGCAAGATCTAGAAACATCTGATGATGCTGAGATTCGCTGCGCGCAAGGGTTTGGTAGAAGTTCGCAAGTTTTGTGTCATCCAGCGCATTGCCGATCATCTCGAACCGCTCAGCCCCCCGGGCTTCTATCACCGCAGCAGAGAGCAGCCGATCGAGAAAGTACTCATGGCTGGGCTTGCGTAGGTGTTGCCTAAGAGCATTGACGTAGTGGTCTTTAACGTCGGCCGTAAGGTTGGACCCTCGCGCCTCGATGAGTCGATAGACTTGCCTGAAGTGGTTTAACTCTTCGAGCGCTAAGTCGATCATTGCCCGAGTCAATTGCGTGCGATCTGGATAATGAGTCACCATCGACATGGCCATAGAAGAGGCTTTACGTTCATTGGCAGCATGATCTTGCAGGAAGGTTTCAAAATCTGCGAGTACGCATTGCAACCAATCTTTGGAAGATTGAACCTTTAATTTCACAGTATCCGCCGAATAAAGATCGCGATGTCTTCAATCTCCTCGAGGCACACTTGGTGTGCCATCGGGTAGTCCTGCCAGGTGACGTCATAGCCCAATCGGATCAGATTTTCTCTGGCGGTGGCGGCTCTCATGATCGGTATCATTGGATCGCCCTGGCCATGCCCCATGAAAATCGGAAGCGCGAGGTTTTCGTCGTGACGTTCAGTCTCGAGGCCCTGGGGATCGTGCAGGTAAGTGGAGATCGCAATCACGCCGGCCAGGCGGTGTTGAAGCCGGAGCGCTGTGTGTAAGGCAATGACGCCGCCTTGTGAAAATCCCGCTAGGATGATCCGGTGACTTTGGATCCCAGCGTCAAGTTGTTGATCGATAATCAGTCGAATTTGATCGGCGGATGCTTGGACATCATCCGAGCTGCCGCGCTCTGAATGAAATTGAAAGTCATACCAAGCGCGCATCTCGTCGCCATTGTTAATGGAGACTGGGCGAATTGGCGCATGCGGAAAGATGTAGCGAATGGCAATATCAGGCAGGCCGAGTTCAGGCACAATGGGTTCAAAGTCGTGCCCGTCGGCGCCCAGGCCGTGCAACCAAATTAAGCTCGCATCAGCAGGTGTTTCCGGTTCAATTGTGATGTGCTCAAGCATGGTTGTTCCCTCGTGACTTAAATGGGCAGAGCATAACGCGGATCAGGTTGATCCTCTATATCGTCTGCCCGCGGCCAGATTTGCTCACGGCGAGTGATTGTGCCTAAATATCGGCAGACCTATAGGAGACGCAAATGGGACCATTAACAGGAATTAAAATCATTGAATTGGCCGGCATTGGCCCGGGGCCCTTCTGTGGAATGATGTTATCAGACATGGGCGCCGAAGTGATCCGCGTGGATCGCTTGGGGAGTAGAGCGCGTGGACAAGATGTATTGAACCGAGGTCGCAAATCGATCGCAGTTGACTTGAAGTCGGATGCAGGCCGCGAAGTCGTGCTGAAGCTGTGTGAGTCTGCAGATGCTATTTTTGAGGGATTTCGACCGGGTGTTACCGAACGGTTAGGGCTCGGGCCGGATGATTGCCGCGCCCGCAATAAGCGCCTAGTTTATGGGCGAATGACGGGCTGGGGACAAGATGGCCCGATGGCACAGGCCGCCGGGCATGATATCAATTACATTGCGCTGACAGGCGCGCTGCATGCGATTGGTCCGAAAGGCGGTAAACCGGTTCCCCCTTTGAATTTGGTTGGTGACTTTGGCGGCGGTGGTATGTTGTTGGCTTTTGGGTTGGTTTGCGCGTTGTTAGAGGCGGGGCGCTCCGGTGAGGGACAAGTCGTTGATGCGGCGATGGTGGATGGTGCGGCAGCCCTCATGGCGATGTTTTTTACGATGAAAGCGGGGGGGATGTTTCAGGAATCAAGAGCGAGCAATATGTTAGACGGCGGCGCTCACTTTTATGGTACCTATGAAACCAAAGATGCAAAACACATTGCGCTCGGCTCTATTGAACCTCAGTTTTATGCCTTGCTCATTGAAAAGGCCGGATTAGATGCGGAAGATTTTAGTGCTCAGATGGATCAAAGCCGCTGGCCTGAATACCAAGAAAAGTTAACGCGCGTGTTTAAAACCAAAACTCGGGATGAATGGACCGCCATCATGGAAGGCTCGGATGTGTGTTTCGCGCCAGTCCTCGCGCTCAGTGAAGTGGCTGAGCATCCCCATAATAAAGCACGTGGCACCTTTCAGGAGCTGGATGGTTTGACGCAACCGGCGCCAGCGCCGCGCTTTAGCCGAACGGGGGTGAGTCTAAGCCATGCTTCACGCGCGCCGGGTCAGGATAGCCAACAGGTCTTACTTGATGCGGGTTATGACGCCGAGGCCGTGGCTGAAATGATTCGAACGGGCGCTGTGAGTATTCCGGAGTAAGTCTTGGCTGATTCTGTGCATTATGCAGCGGCTTTTGAGTCCGCGGTGAGCAATCCTCAAGGCTTCTGGACGGAAGCAGCCGAGCGAGTGGCTTGGATTAAGCCGCCGGTCACGACGCTGAAGACCCGAGGTGATGGCTTGGCCGACTGGTATGAAGGCGGCACGCTGAATACCTGTCACCTTGCGTTGGATTTGCACATCGAGCAGGGCCGAGGGGATCAAATTGCCTTGATTTATGACTCCCCCGCCTCGGGTGAGATTCAACAATGGACTTTCGCCGAGTTGCTTGCTGAGGTTGCCCGACTCGCAGGACTGTTGACGAGTGAAGGGGTCTCGTTGGGTGACCGGGTGATCATTTATTTGCCGATGGTGCCAGAGGCCGTGTTTGCCATGTTGGCCTGCGCCAGAATTGGGGCAATCCATTCGGTGGTTTTTGGGGGGTTTGCCGCAAAAGAATTGGCAACCCGAATTGACGATGCGACGCCAAAGGTGCTGCTAACGGCCAGTTGCGGCCTTGAATTTGATCAAGTGATCCCCTATCTGCCGTTGGTTGATGAGGCCTGTCAGTTGGCTCGCCACACGGTTGCCACCCGAATCGTCCTGCAGCGAAAGCAACTGCACGCAACCTTGCAGCACGGCGATCTTGATTGGCAGACGGCCATTGCTTGCGCCGAGCCGGTCGGGTTTGTCGAAGTTCCCGCGAGTCATCCGCTTTATATTCTTTATACCTCTGGTACAACGGGTAAACCAAAAGGGGTGGTGCGTGATCACGGTGGCCACGCGGTTGCATTACTACAAAGTATGGCGGAAACCTATGGCGCGGCGGCTGGCGACGTGTTTTGGGCGGCCTCGGATGTGGGGTGGGTAGTAGGCCATTCTTACATTGTATACGCGCCGCTGCTGGCAGGGTGCACGACGATCTTATTTGAAGGCAAGCCCGTTAGAACACCGGATGCGGGCACTTTTTGGCGGGTCATTGAGGCGCACCGAGTCAACGTGTTTTTTACCGCACCGACCGCATTTCGAGCCATTCGCAAAGAGGATCCAGCGGGAGATCGGCTTAAAAACTATGATTTGAGCAGCTTGCGGCAGGTGTTTGTGGCGGGCGAGCGGACCGACCCGTCAACGTTTCAATGGCTGAGCAGTTTGTTGAAGCGTCCTATTATCGATCATTGGTGGCAGACCGAAACGGGTTGGCCGGTGGCGGGGGTGCCCCAGGGTTATGCCGATGACCTGGCCATCATCGAAGGATCCGCAGGGGTTGTTTTGCCTGGATTTGAGGTTGTTATAGTCGATGAGCACAACCAGCCCTGTGCTGCGAATGAAACCGGTGCCGTGGTGCTGAAATTACCCCTACCGCCCGGCTGTTTGCCGACGGTTTGGAATGATCATGCGCGATTGGTTGCAGCCTATCTAGAAGAATATCCCGGGTACTACCACACGGGTGATGGTGGGTATATTGATGATGCGGGTTATCTGTTCATCATGGGCCGAACCGATGATGTGATCAATGTCGCGGGGCACCGCCTTTCAACCGGCGAGATGGAGGCCATCGTTGCGGCACACCCGGCCGTTGCTGAGTGTGCGGTGGTTGGCGTGCAAGACAGGGATAAAGGACAAGTTCCGGTTGGCCTCGTGATTCTCAAGGACAACAGCGCCGCCGCATTTTCAGAAATTCAAAAAGAACTAATCCAACGGGTCAGAAAAGAAATCGGGGCCTTTGCAAATTTTAAATTGGTGATTGAGGTGGCGCGATTACCCAAGACGCGCTCGGGTAAGATTCTGCGTAAGACGCTTCGCCAAATTGCAGATGGCTTGACGGTTGAAGCGCCGGCTACCATTGATGACCCCAAAATTCTGGACGAAATTGCCGCGGGCTTCATTCTTTCCGGCATTGGGGAAATTGCAAGGCGATCTGATGGGTAGTGTCGTCATTACAGGTGCAAGTTCCGGGTTTGGTCGCGCGGCGGCGAAGTGCTTTTCCGAGGCGGGCTTCGATTTGGTGCTGGTGGCGCGCCGTGCAGACCGGCTTGCTGAGGTGAAAGCTGCGCTTTCAAGCAAGGTCGATGTTTTAACGATTGCACTCGATGTTCGCGATAAGGACGATGTCCTAGCGTCTTTGACCGCACTGCCGGATCAAATGGCAGAGGTCTCAGTCTTAATTAATAGTGCTGGACTGGCCTTGGGATTGGGCGGTGCAAATGATGCGGACCTGGATGATTGGGACGCCATGGTGGATACCAATATCAAAGGTTTGATGTATTGCACGCGCGCGATTTTGCCAGGGATGGTTACTCGAGGCGCTGGTCAGATTATCAATCTAGGCTCGGTCGCCGGCAGCTGGCCTTACCCTGGTGGTAATGTCTATGGGGGTACCAAAGCGTTTGTTCAGCAATTTAGTCGAAACCTTCGAGCCGATCTTTTGGGAAAAGGAATTCGAGTCACCAATATTGAGCCCGGAATGTGTGAGACGGAATTCTCCAAAGTGCGATTTGGTGGTGATGAGGTGCAAGCTGCCGCGGTCTATCAAGGTATGCAGCCCTTGTCAGCGGAAGATGTTGCTGAAGTTATCTTGTGGGTCGCTATGCGCCCGCCTCACGTCAATGTTAATCAGCTCGAGCTGATGCCGGTCTCTCAGGCCTGGTCTGGCTTTTCGGTTCATCGTGAAGATGGAGCAGGTGGATGATAATTGTTCATGGTGTTTTGCTGGTTGTTAAAGATCAGCGGTCTCGTGCGCAGGTCTTGATGCAGGAAATGGCGACGGCGAGCCGGCTTGAAGCGGGTTGCATAAGCTATGAGTTTTACGCGTCGTTAACCAACCCCCGTCAATTCCTATTGTTCCAAGAATGGGCGTCGGTAGAGGCGCTGCAAGATCACTTTCAGACCGCACATATGGAAATTTTTCTTGAGCAATTGCCGGATATTTTAGACGGTGAGATTGTGACTCGGCGGTATGAAGTCCGACAACAGCAAGGGCGCTCACAAGCATTGGGTGAGGTCGATGCTGAACCTGATCGGTCCCTGAGTGCCCCCGAGATGTCTGTTCCGAAAATTATTCATTAATGTTCGAGTGATCGAACACCTTCTGGACTTGACGGCCGCAATCTGAAGCTGTGGTCCTTGGGGTAAGGCCCCCCAGCCTACTGCCACAGACTGATATGATGGCCTCGTGACGTCAGGGCCGATCATTGGATACACCGTAACTTCAAAGTGGCCAATGTGCTTTGACTGCAGCGCGTTTTTTGTGGCGCGCATTTCATGCAAAGCGCTTAAGGATCGACGGCATCAAGGTCCAGGCTAGACGACAGAAGCCGCACGATATTCTCGATAGGGCGTCCAATGCAGGCTGATCCGTGATGCAAAAGGATTGGGCGCTCAATTAGGACCGGATAGGTCGCGCAGAGATCAATTAAGGCCTCATCGTTGAGATCGGAAAGGTTTATGCCCTTTGTTTTTAATATAGGCTCGTTCATTCGAATCAAGGCGCTCGGCGCGAGTTTGAGTAAGCCAAGAAGCTGCGCAATTTCAGCAGGATTAAGTGGGTCCTGAAGATATTCTCGAATCAAAAAAGGGATATTTTCGGCCTGTAACAGGGCAAGGGCTGCGCGGGATTTTGAGCAATTTGGATTGTGGTACAGTACGGTTTGGGTCATAGGTATCGAGCAGATCTTGGACGAGTCAGGCGAAGATTTTGCCCAAAAAGAGGTGGTTTTAACAGCGCGCGTCGGGCGCGCAGTTGAAAAGGTGCGCCGCTTTGCGAAAAACTGTCAGGCAGATCGTTGTCAGATGATTGCGGGGGCGCTAACCCTTCAGACATTGTTTGCCTTGGTGCCTGGGCTGACGATTGCGTATCTGTCGCTATCGACGTTTGAGGCGTCCCTGGCTTTAAGTCGTTCGATGGAGAACGTTATTTTCTCGTATGTTGTTCCCGAAAGCGTCGGCAAGGCCCAAGAATATCTAAGGCAGTTCTCAGATCAAGCCCAAACTTTGAGCATTCCAAGCGCGGTCCTGCTGGGCATTACGGCCATTTTAATGCTGAACACGATCGAGCAGACCTTCAATCAAATTTGGCGAGTCACAGCGCCGCGAACCGGTTTGCGCAGGTTGGCGGTCTACATCGCCCTGCTAACCCTCGGGCCACTGCTGTTGGTCTTGGGATTGTCGATTACGATTTATGTTTTTTCATTACCGTATCTTTCTAATCTTGCGGGTTCCCAATGGGGGCTTTGGATATTGCCGTTCTTAACCAGTGCGGCTATGTACACCCTGGCCTATTGGGTCATTCCCAATGCCTTAGTGAATTGGCGGCATGCATTGCTCGGCGGGCTTGGCGTTGCGGTGATCTTTGAGGTCGCTCGGTTTGGTTTTGCGCTGGTGATGACCTATTCGGATATGGCGGTGGTTTACGGCGCCTTCGCTGTATTGCCTGGGTTGCTGCTTTGGATCTATATCTCTTGGCTTATTATTTTAGGGGGCGCGGAGTTGGTCGCCGAAATCGGTGGCCGTGAATGAGCATGTCGAGGGGCGGAGGTTGATGTAAGGCTGGATCAATGGCTGAGAGACCTGCTCGTCAATAAAAATAGCGTCTTGTCCAACGCGTGTTGGATGCGGGGGTCAAGGTTTTACTTGCCTGTAACCCAGCGTCGTTCCGTAATTTTGGGCAGTCTGATCGGTACGGGTTTTGGGGTAATATCCTCATCAGAAGGCGCCTTCATCTCACCGGGACGTCGCTTGAGTAAATTTGCTGGGGTTACGTCGTAAAGGAAACGGTCAGCAAGCCAAAGATGTGCGTTGACGTAAAATAACAGTTTGAATGAAACGGGAATCGTGTCCATGAAACGATGTTTTTTGATTTTGGCGTGGGTTGTATTAGTCGGTTGCGAGCGACCGGTCTTTGAGGTGGTTGGCGGCAGCGGGTTCTCGGATTCAGATCTTAAAGATCGATGGCTGGTGATCAATTATTGGGCGACTTGGTGCGGGCCATGTATTACTGAGATTCCTGAGTTTAACGAGATTCACCATAACCCGCGGTCTGATTTAATTGTGCTCGGGGTTAATTTTGATGCGCCCAGCGAGCGTTCGACGCAGCAGGCTGACCTTGAAAAGATGAAGATTGAATTCCCCGTTGTGATTCAAGACCCGGCTGTGCGATTTGGTTATGACGTGCCATCGGTCCTGCCGACGACCGTGATTGTTAGACCGGATGGCACTATCGCTGCGCAGTTGGTTGGACCTCAAACGAAGGCCAGTGTGATGCAGGTTATTGGTGCGCCTTTGGTCTCTGGATAGCCGCTGGGTTGACCGCGGCAGAGAGAGGCTCAGGGCTCGGTTTTCAAATTAGCGACAAGGCGTTGTACAACGGTTTCTATTGGCCAAGCCTCGGTTGCGCCCGTTGCCCGATCTGTGTATTCAACTGCGCCGTCGGCTAAGGCTCTATCGCCAATGACGATTCTGTGCGGAAACCCCAAAAGTTCTGCGTCGGCAAATTTTGCGCCGGGTCGCAATTGATCTCGATCATCCAAGAGCACTTCAATACCGGCCGCACTCAGTTGGGTGTAGAGCGCGTCCGCGGTGGTTTGGACGGCCTCAGACTTGTGGGCATTGATGGGAATGAGAACGACTTCGTAGGGTGCAATGCTCGCTGGCCAGATAATCCCCTTGTCATCATGATTTTGCTCAATTGCCGCGCCAACAAGGCGTGACACACCAATGCCATAACAGCCCATCAGCATGGTGAGGGACTTGCCTTCAGCATCCAGGACAGTGGCTTTCATGGGGGCGCTGTATTTATTGCCCAGTTGAAAGATGTGACCCACCTCGATGCCTCGGCGGATCTCGATTGTACCGTCATCGTTCGGTGCCGGGTCTCCAATTTCTATATTTCGTAGATCGGCAACACTGCCAAGGGCGGCATCTCGGATCCAATTCACGTTGGCCAAATGCAGGTGGTCTTGATTCGCGCCACACGTGAAGTTCTTAATGACACTTGCTGCCCGGTCAACAATGACTGGGCACTTGAGTCCAATAGGGCCAATGGAGCCCGGTTTGCAGCCCAGTTCGGAGGCAATATCGTCTTCACTCGCAAAGGTCATTGGCGCGTCAATAAGCCCTGTTTTTACGGCTTTCAATGGGTTGAGCGTGTGATCGCCACGGAGAATGAGCGCGACCAAGGGCGTGTCTTTACCGCGCACAATGAGGGTTTTAACGGTTTTGGTAATATCGACGTTGAGAAAAGAGACGACGTCTGCAATGGTTTTTTGGTTCGGAGTCGGCGCCTCGTGCATTGGCTGCAAGGGTTCGTCTTGCTCGGCGGGCATAACGGCTTCAGCCAGCTCAACATTTGCCGCATAGTTGCCCTTGGCGCCAAATGCGATGAGATCTTCGCCACTGTCCGCTAAAACATGAAATTCTGTTGAGGCCGATCCGCCTATGCTACCGCTGTCGGCATCGACTGCACGGAAGTCGAGGGTCAAACGGTTTAAAATGCGTTCATAGGTTGCATGCATGACGTCGAAGGTGTCTTGAAGGCAGGCACTGGAGGCATGGAACGAGTAAGCATCTTTCATAATGAATTCGCGGGCCCTAAGCACCCCAAACCTGGGCCGCGTTTCATCTCTGAACTTGGTTTGGATTTGGTAGTAATTAACCGGAAGTTGTTTATGACTGCGTAACTCAGCACGCGCAATATCGGTAATGACCTCTTCGTGAGTGGGGCCAAGACAAAAATCACGATCATGTCGGTCCTTAAATTTGAGTAACAAGCCCTCGTCATACAGTTTCCAACGCCCGGATTCTTCCCAAAGCTCACCGGGTTGCGTGACCGGCATCAATAATTCCTGAGCGCCGGATCGATCCATTTCTTCCCGTACAATTGTTTCTACTTTACGAAGCACCCGAAGACCGAGCGGCATCCAAGAGTAAATGCCTGACGCCAGTTTTCGGATGAAGCCGCCTTTTATAAGAAGTTGGTGGGAAATAATTTCTGCGTCCGAGGGCATTTCTTTGAGCGTCGTAAGCGTAAATTGCGTGGCTTTCATGGCCTTTGAGTTCCTTGCTGGTTTGAGACCGACGCGCATCTGTTCGTTTGAACTATTTCAGAACACGATTTGGCGGTCTTTTCTTGCGATTGGGGGGCAGTTTATGCCAGATCCAAACAAGTGTGGAGGCGTTTCTTTGATTGGACGGACGCCAGGGCAAGGCCTTGTCTGCCGGGTCTTCAGATAACGATCGCACGAGCGCCGGTTGGATCGCTTTGAAACAACTGAAGTCGATAAGCTTCGGCTTTTCAGATTCAAGATATTGAAAAAGGCGGGGCGTCTTTATGCCTTGAAGATTTGGTATAACGCGGGCTCAAAACCGATCGGTTTGATGCGCGTCTTTTGCCGAGCAGGGGTTTTTAGGGGCTTAAGGATCTTTTTGAGTCAGCATCGGACAAAAAAAAGGCCGCAGGAGCGGCCTTTTTCGAAAGCATTTCGATTAAACGAAATCTTTCATCCCTTTGAGTGGGAGGATCTTAACGGCTGTGCTAGCAGGCTTTGCTGCAACATCCATCGTTTCGCCTGGCTTGAAAGGATTGGGAACACCTTTCTTCGCTTTTCGGGCTGGCTTCTTAACCGTTTTGATTTTCATAAGGCCAGGAAGCGTGAACTCACCTGCGCCGCCTTTCTTGATGTGTCTCTCAATGAGGCTTGTCAGTTCGTCCAATACGGCGTTGACTTGCTTCTTGCTAAGCTCAGTGCTTCCGGCAACGGAATCAATGATGGCGCTTTTTGTGTACTTCGTTTTGATTGCAGTCGCTTTTTTTGCTGCCATGGAAACCATCCTTTTAATTGAATTTAATTGTTTGGGCCAAGCGTTCACGCGTGAACCGATATGACAAATCAAAAAATCAAGATCTGACCCCCTGATCGACCATGGAAGCTTTTATAACGGATGAAACCCTTCTGGGCAAGTGTTTTAAGTCGTTGGGTAATTGTTTTTTCCTATTTTTATAGTTTGAGCGCTCGGTAGTGTTGTGTCGGGGCTGGTTTGGGTATAATTCGCGGCCCAGGAAGTGACCTGGGTCACGTTGGGAGTGCCTTGATGCCAATCTACGAATATCTGTGTAGCAATTGTCAATTTCGTCTGGAAAAGATTCAGAAATTTTCGGATAGCCCGCTTGTGGATTGTCCTGCTTGTGACAATCCAGGGTTAAAAAAACTGATTTCTGCCGCCGCTTTTCGATTGAAAGGGGGTGGCTGGTACGAAACAGATTTCAAAACTGGGGCGAAGAAAAACGTTTCAGCTTCGGGCGATTCACCAAGCGGTTCCTCAAGCGGTTCAGGCAGCTCTGACTCGTCCTCTGGGTCGTCATCCAGTTCGGCGGATTAGCGATTGGATTGCTACAATAACAAGACCCAAGCGCGACTTGTGCTTGATGAGTTTAGATTAGAACGTATTGGGAAGAGATTATGAGAAGTCATTATTGCGGCGATGTACGTTCTGATCACATCGATGAAACGATCAGCTTGTGCGGTTGGGTCCACCGACGGCGGGATCACGGCGGCGTGATTTTCCTCGATGTTCGGGATCATGCCGGCATTGTCCAAGTTGTGTTCGACCCAGATACCGTTGAGAGCTTTGCCTTGGCGGATCAGGTTCGGAACGAATTTGTTGTCGCAATTCAGGGCCGAGTTCGGGCCAGAGATGCAGCGGCGGTAAACCCAAAAATGAGCACCGGCGAGATTGAGGTTTTGGGTCAAACGTTAACGATTCTCAATCGAAGTAAAACGCCGCCGTTTCAATTGGATGAGTATTCCGAGGCCGGCGAAGATGTGCGGTTGCGGTACCGGTATATCGATCTTAGACGGCCCGACATGCAGTACCGCATGCGGTTACGGTCAGCGGCGACGCATTTTGTCCGAAATTATCTCAACGACCAACGCTTCGTCGATCTCGAAACGCCCATTTTAACCAAAGCGACGCCAGAAGGCGCTCGGGATTACCTAGTGCCATCACGGGTTCATCCAGGCAGCTTTTATGCGTTGCCACAATCGCCCCAAATCTTTAAACAGTTGCTGATGGTGTCGGGGTTTGATCGTTATTATCAGATTGCACGATGCTTTCGGGATGAGGATTTGAGGGCCGATCGGCAACCAGAGTTTACGCAAATCGATATTGAGGCTGCGTTTGTTTCCGAGCAAGACATTATGGATCTTGCTGAGAAAATGGTGACGGGCTTGTTTGAAGCATTAATTCAGGTGACGTTACCAACGTTCCCAATATTAACCTACAAGGAGTCAATTCGCCGGTTTGGGAGTGATCGACCTGATCTTCGTTTTGGTTTGGAGATTGTTGATATTGAGGATTTAATGGCCGATGTTGAATTCAAGGTCTTCAGTGGTCCTGCCAATGATCCAGGCAGCCGAGTCGCTGCGCTAAAATTACCCCGGGGCGATCGCCTAAGCCGAAAGAATATAGATGACCTGACCAAGTTCGTGGCAATTTATGGTGCCAAAGGGCTGGCTTATATTAAGGTCAATGATCGGGCTGCAGGTTTGGCGGGTTTGCAATCCCCGATCTTAAAGTTTTTACCCGAGGGGGTGGTTCATCAGGTATTGGATCGACTCGATGCCGAAGACAACGATCTGATTTTTTTCGGCGCAGACAAAGCCTCTGTCGTCAATGATGCTTTGGGTGCCCTGCGGTGCCGATTGGCGGAAGATCTCAACCTGTATGAGAAAGCGTGGGCCGCCTGTTGGGTGATTGATTTCCCAATGTTCGAGCAAACTGACTCAAAGGCCTGGACCGCGGTTCATCATCCTTTTACCCACCCGACAGGTTCTGTCGAGGAAATGTTGGCGGACCCCGGCGCTGTTGGGTCACGAGCCTATGATATGGTGATCAACGGTTACGAGGTCGGTGGCGGGTCGATCCGGGTTCATGACCCCGATCGTCAGCGTGCGATTTTTAATGTTTTGGCGCTGTCAGATGAAGAAGCACAGTCGAAATTTGGTTTTTTGCTTGAAGCGCTTGAATTAGGGGCCCCGCCCCATGGCGGCATTGCCTTTGGGCTGGATCGGTTGGTGATGCTGTTGTCTGGTACCAAGGCGATTAGGGATGTTATTGCGTTTCCCAAAACGCAAACGGCGACCTGTTTGCTAACGGCCGCACCGGGTCAGGTGGAAGACAAGCAGCTACGTGAACTGAGTATCAAAACAAACCTTTGATTCGGGTGGGGACGACATGGCAGGTCACAGCAAGTGGAGCAATATAAAGCACCGTAAAGCAGGTCAGGATGCGAAGAAGGCCAAGGTGTTTACGAAGCTCATCCGAGAGTTAACGGTTTCTGCCCGGGATGGCGGCGGCAGCGTTGAAGATAACCCGGGCTTGCGCAATTTGGTCGATAAGGCCAAAGCGGTGCAGATGCCGAAAGACACGATGGAGCGCGCGATTGTCCGAGGTGCCGGTGGTCAAGATGGCGCAGATCTGGCGTCGCTGGTTTATGAAGGTTATGGCCCTGGCGGCGTGGCCGTGATGGTTGAAACCATGACGGATAACAAAAACCGAACGGTTGCTGAAGTCCGTCACGCGTTTAGTAAAGCCGGTGGCAATCTTGGAACCGATGGGTCGGTCGCGTATTTGTTCGAAAAGAAAGGGCAGATTGTTTTTGCGGCAGCGGGCCTTGAAGAGGCCGTTTTAGAAGCCGCGATTGACGCCGGTGCTGAAGACGTCGATGTTGCAGACGACGGTACCGTTGAAGTCACAACGCCGCCTGAGGACTTCGCACGCGTCAAGGATGCGCTTGCGGTAGCAGGGTTTGAGGCGGAAGCGGCCGAGGTCGCCATGATTCCGCAAACCTACACTGATTTGGATGGCGAGCAGGCGGAAAAAGTATTGCGGTTGCTCGACCTGCTGGAAGATCTCGATGATGTGACCAACCTGTATACCAATGCCAATTTCCCAGATGAGGAGGTGTCTGCCTGATTTTCGGGTTAGGCATATAACCGCTATTATTTTAGGTCGTTTGACCGGCTTATTAAGGCAAGCCATTGCCTATGCTAGACTTTAAGTCGGAAAACAGGATATCGCTATGGCGGTGGTTTTAGGAATAGACCCCGGCTCTCGTGTTACGGGTTTTGGGGTGATCGATCATGCCGCGGCAACGACCGCTTATGTCACCAGTGGCTGTATTCGCGCCACCCTGTCGGAAACAGCCGAGAACCGGTTAAACGAAATCTACTCCGGGTTAACGGAACTCATTGGCCAGTATCAACCAGACCACATTGCAATAGAGCGGATTTTTATGGCGCGCAGCGCAGAATCGGCCCTGAAGCTTGGGCAAGCCAGGGGGGTCGCGTTGCTGGCAGCTGCAAGGCACAGCATTCCAATATTTGAGTACGAGGCGAAGAAAGTAAAGCAAGCCGTGGTGGGTAGTGGTGCCGCCACGAAGGCGCAAGTTCAGCACATGGTTCAAGTTCTACTATCGCTTGCGGGGATGCCGCAAGAAGATGCGGCTGACGCCCTGGCCATTGCACTCTGTCACACGCAAACGATGGGTAACTTACATCGGCTCGGGGCGAGAAAGGGCCGTTTTCGTAAAGGTCGATTGGTGGAGCCGGACACATGATTTCTCAAATAAAAGGTTGGTTACTTGAAATCCAAGACCAACAATTGGTGTTGGATGTGGGCGGAATCGGATATGAAGTCGAGGTGCCGCTGGCCACGGCTTTGACGCTCCATAACCGCAAAGAACTCGTCCAGCTTTTTACCCACTTTGTTGTACGGGAAGAGTCCCACACGCTTTTTGGGTTTCTCAACAGATCCGATCGAGATCTGTTTCGAGCATTGATTAAAGTGAATAAAGTTGGGCCTAGGTTGGCGCTGTCCATTTTGTCTGCGCTGGATGCAAAAGGCTTTGCGCGATTGATCCAATTAAATGATATCAAGACGCTCAATGGCATTCCTGGCGTTGGACGGGTCATGGCAGAACGCTTGATTATGGAAATGCGCGATAAAGTGGAAGAATGGCAGGATGCGGGTGGGGCTCAGCCTTTGGCTGCAGGCACGCGCTCTCAAACGGATGACGCTGAAGCTGCGTTGATTGGGCTTGGCTATAAGCCGCAGGAAGTGACAAGAGTGCTGGCTCAAATTCAAGATCCAGCCGATAATATCGAAGGCCTGATTCGGCAAGCGTTGAAACTATTGGGATGAAGACCGAACTATGATCGAAACCGATCGATTAATTGCGCCCCAGGCCGTGGCCCGGGAGCCTCAGCAGGATTGGGCTATTCGACCCAAAACGCTGCGAGAGTATGTTGGCCAGCCCGCTGTCAGCGAGCAAATGGGGTTGTTCATTGAGGCGGCGAAACAGCGCAAAGAACCGTTAGATCATACGCTGATATTTGGTCCGCCGGGTCTGGGGAAAACGACCTTAGCCAATATCATAGCCAGTGAGATGGGCGTTGCAATTAAGTCAACGGCGGGCCCAGTGATTGAGAAAAAAGGCGATTTAGTTGCGGCGCTTACGAACCTTGAAGCAGGTGATGTCCTCTTTATTGATGAAATCCACCGGTTGAGTCCAGCGGTTGAAGAGGTGCTCTACCCGGCAATGGAAGACTACCAGATTGACCTGACGATCGGCGAAGGTCCCTCTGCCCGATCCATCAAATTAGACCTGCCAAGATTTACTCTAGTGGGTGCAACAACTCGGACAGGTCTTTTAACCTCTCCGTTACGAGACCGGTTCGGCATTGTACAACGGCTTGAGTTTTATCAAGTCAATGACCTGACGCAAATTTTGATGCGCTCGGCGCGTCTCTTAGAGGTTCCTTGTGATGAAGCCGGCGCCCGAGAGATTGCTGTTCGCTCACGGGGAACGCCAAGAATTGCCAATCGGTTGTTGCGCCGGGTCCGAGATTTTGCCGAGGTGCGCGGAGACGGCGTGATTCGCAAAGACAGTGCTGATGAGGCGCTGAATCTGCTCAAGGTCGATGCCTCAGGATTCGATGCAATGGACCGACGATTGATGATGGCAATGATTGAGAAGTTTGAAGGTGGACCCGTCGGAATCGACAGTATGGCCGCGGCGATCGGTGAAGAGCGGGACACCATCGAAGATGTTTATGAACCGTACTTGATTCAACAAGGTTTTATCATGCGGACGCCGAGAGGCCGGGTTGCAACCAATCGCGCCTATTTACATTTTGGCCTGCAGCCGAAATCTGCCGCGGATTCAGGCGCGGGTCAGGCATTGTCGGATTAGAAGGGGTCCTGCGACCGAAAAGGGTCGGTATTTAGGGACGTGGCATAAATCAAAGCATCTGATGCTGGATCAGATCGGCATGTGCGTAAATTAAGGACATCCCAATGAATGAGCCCATATCGATTTTAGAGTTGGTTTTAAATGCATCGATTGTCGTGCAGTTGGTGATGGCGATCTTAGTGATGGCGTCACTGGTTTCGTGGGTTTTGATTTTTCAACGTGCGTTTTTGCTGTCTTCCGTCAAGCGTCTTGCAACGAACTTCGAAAATGAGTTTTGGTCTGGTCAAGATCTAAGAGCCATATTCCTTGAAATTGAAAACTCGGAAACCGAAATCATCGGCATTGAGCATTTGTTTCAGGCAGGATTCAAAGAGTTTACGCGATCCAAACAGCAATATGGCAATCAAGCTGAACGCATTATGCAAAACGTGCAGCGTGCGATGCGGGTGGCGCTCGCAAGAGAAGAAGAACGCTTAGAAGGTGCGCTGGCCTTTTTGGCAACGGTTGGTTCGACGAGTCCGTATATTGGTCTTTTTGGTACGGTCTGGGGCATTATGAATTCGTTCCGCGGGCTTGCCATGTCGAATCAAGCGAGCCTGTCCGTGGTCGCGCCTGGAATATCTGAAGCGCTCATTGCAACAGCGATTGGTTTATTTGCGGCCATTCCAGCCGTCATTGCCTACAACCGATATTCCGCGCAGGTGGAGGTGATGATGAATCGATTTGAAACCTTTTCTGATGAGTTTAGTGCCATCCTCAATCGCTCTATTGCGGATTCTTAACCATGGCTAAAACTTCCCGCCGTCGTCCGATGTCCGAGATCAATGTGGTCCCCTATATTGATGTGATGTTGGTCCTGTTGGTTATCTTTATGGTGACCGCACCTTTGATGACCCAAGGTATAAAGGTCGTCTTGCCCGAGGCCAATAGTGAGGCCATTGCAATTGACGATCCGAATCAAATGCTGGTGATTAGTATTAATGATCAAGGGCAGTATTTTATGGATATGGGTGGCGACGATGAAGCGGTCATTGAGCTTGCTTTGGTTGCCGAGCGGGTCTCTAAAATCACCCGTGCAAACCCAGGTCTGAAAGTCTTGGTTGAAGGGGATGCAACAATTGCCTATGGACGTGTCATTGACTTGATGGATCGATTACAGCGGGTAGGCGTGCAAGATGTTGGGCTGATCACGCAACCGCCCAGCGGTTGATTTCAGACCGATGCTGAAGCAATTCTTAGCCCCGTTATTGCTCGCTGTTGGCTTTCATGCCTTGATTATTGGTTTGTTTTTAATTGAGTGGCCAGACGATGAGGTCGTTCGAGTAGCCGAGGCGCCTTTGTACATCTCAGCGGCATTGGTTATGCCGGATGCGCCTGAAAAAAAGGTTAGCCAACAAAAGCCACCAAAACCAGCGACGTCAAAACCGGTTGTTGCGCCGCCTAAAATAAAACCTAAGCTGAAAACAGACCAAGAAAAAAAGGTGGTTAAGCCGGTTGTGCCGATTTTAGTTGAGCCGGCGCCGCTGCCTGCGCCAGTCGACTCGGTCAAGCGTGAATCCTTGGCGCAGGATGAAGCGATGGCTGCGCTGATGGCCGCTGTTACTGAGGAGATTGGGCGCCAAGCAGTGACCAACGACGAGCAAATTTTGGCGTATATTGGTCAGGTTCAGCGGGATATTGTCAGTCGCTGGTCTCGGCCGCCGAGTGCGCGCAATGGCATGCAGGCGGTCTTGCGGGTTCGATTGGTCCCAACCGGTGAGGTCGTTGATGTCGGCGTAGAGCAAAGCAGTGGTAATGAGGCATTTGATCGGTCTGCGCTGCTGGCCGTTGAGCGTTCAGCACGATTCCAGGTGCCCTCAGACCCGAATCTCTTTGAAAAAAACTTCAGGTCGTTTACCGTCCTGTTTCGTCCCGAGGATTTATTGTTGTGAAATTACTGAGCGTTGTGGGTTGGGTTATGGGGTTGATGCTGGCGCTGCCAGCAGGTGCTGAATTGCAGATTGAGGTCACTCAAGGTGCAGATGATGCGGTGAATATTGCGGTGGTGCCCTTTGGCTGGCTTGGCCGAGGTGAACTGCCTGAAGAGTTACATCAGGTGATTGCCTCAGATTTACAGCTGAGCGGTCGATTTCAAGCGCTTCCGGTAAATCAAATGTTGTCATTGCCCAGTGTGTCCAGCGACGTCTATGTCCGCGACTGGGAACTGTTGAATACGGAATATTTGGTGTTAGGTCAGATCGAAGAATCTGGTGCAGACCTCTCGTTGAGGTTTGAATTGTATGATGTTTTTAAGGGTGCCGTGGTTTTCCAGCAAACCATCATCGGTCGCGATCTAGACCTAAGAGATATGGGGCATCATGTCAGCGATGCCGTGTACGAAGCGCTCACGGGCGTCCCGGGTGCTTTTTCAACCGAAATCTTGTACATCACGGTCGTAGAATCTGAAAACGGTCGGGTCTTTAGACTTAATGTTGCCGATGCGGATGGACATCGTGTCCGCACAGTATTGCAATCTCGTGAGCCAATACTCTCTGGATCCTGGGCGCCAGATGGCGATCAAATTGCCTATGTCTCGTTCGAGCGTGATGCTCGGCCTGCAATTTACATTCATAACATCCGGACTCGAAAGCGTCAGCAAGTAACCAATTTCAAAGGCTTAAATAGTGCGCCGGCCTTTTCGCCAGATGGGACGAAACTTGCGATGGTCTTGTCAAAAGATGGTAATCCAGAAATTTATGTCTTGGATCTGGCGTCCCAGCCAAGAAAGTTACGCCGGCTAACCCGACATTATGGCATTGACACCGAACCATCCTGGAGCGCCGACGGTGAGTCCATTATTTTCACCTCCAATCGAGGTGGACAACCTCAGATCTATTCGATGCGCCTAGAGGACTTGGAGGTTGAGCGATTAACGTTTGAAGGCGATTACAACGCGCGGGCCGTCTTGGCCAATCGGGGTGATGGCCTGATCATGGTGCACCGCTTGCGGGGTGTTTTTCATATTGCGTATCTGGATTTAAATCGCGGATTCTTGCGCGTTTTAACCGAGACGTCACTGGATGAGTCGCCGACGATTGCACCGAACGATAGCCTTTTGATTTACGCAACGCAGGTTGATGGTCGGGGGATTTTAGCGGGTGTGTCGATCGATGGCGGTGTGCGATTTAATTTGCCGGCGACGGAAGGCGATGTTCGAGAGCCGGCTTGGTCGCCTCGCAAAAAGAAAATATTTAACCCGATTGTAGAAACCGACTTAAAATCGGCTGACAAAATGGAGTAAACTCCGCGGGCAGGTCAAAAAATTGGCTTAAATGATCACTTTGGGCGCTTTTGTCGGCGGCAGGCCGCTTGAACCGGTCTCGTAGATGCGCTGACCGCACTTTAAAGACGATCAGCCTAGGGGGATGGGGTCAAGGCGTCGGACTCAAAGGCTCTTGTAGGTTGGCCAGGTTAAATCATGCCGTTGGACAAGAAGTCTTGTGTAACGGGTCCCTGCGCAGTGATAGAATGAGATCGCGGTGATTTAGGATTGTTGCAAAAAAGGCCTTAAGGCCAAAGGATGCGGCAGATTAGAGTGAATGGGTTATGGGGCTGCGCCTCTAGCCACAGCGAGCGGTTGAGGCGTCAATCGATTGCTAAACAGGTTGGAATGAACTGGGTTGAGGCGCTGTCTTCGTGAAAGTGAAATGCGGCACAGCCTCTCAAGAGCAAGAGTACGCGGCCTTCTAATAAAGTTTGGTAGGGTCGATCTTCAAAAACAGGAGTGGAATATGTCAATGATAAATAAAGGCTTGAGCTTGGTAGCGATATCCTTACTGCTTGTCGTGGGAGGATGCGCCAGTACGAGTCAGCCAGCGGCTGAAGCCGTTGTTGAAGCACCGGTAGAAACCCAAGCGGTTGCGGAAGTGGTAGAAGTTGAACCTATCCAACCCATGGTTCAGGGCGGAAAGATAGTCCTGCCGAATGACCCTATGGATGCGTCAGCTGGCGCCAGTGCGTTGCAAGGCGTCTTTTACTTTGATTTTGACCAGGCGATCGTTCGTCGGGATGGACATGCGGAACTTGATCAGCATGCTGGGGTATTGGCCAATAATCCGCGGCTGATGGTTCGGCTTGAAGGTCATGCGGATGAGCGGGGTACTAGAGAGTACAATTTGGCACTGGGCGAGCGTCGAGCCAATGCCGTGCAATCTTATTTACTGTCTCAAGGTGCGTCCAGAAGCCAAATCGAAGTGGTGAGCTATGGTGAAGAAAAGCCTGCGATGAACGGACATGATCAAATGTCTTGGGAAAAGAATCGTCGGGTTGAGATCGTTTACCGATAATAATTTTGCGGGTTGTCGATGAGAACATTGGGAATCAGTGGCTCTTAGACAACCTCTGTGCTTTTGATGATGGCAGGTGAAAACAAAATGATCAGCACAGAGCTTATGTGTGATGAGCCCCGACACTCAATGATTAGGTTCTATCGAGCCAGTGTTGTTGTTTTTGCAATGATAGGTTTGCTGAGTGGGTCGGCTTTGAGTTTGTCGGCACCCATTGTCGTTGAATCTCGTTCGACAGAGCTCAAAGATCGTTTCCAAGAGCGGGTTGGAGTAGGTCAGGGCGCCGCCGAGGTGCCGGTCGACACCTTGCCGATCGAAATTGAGCCCATGGCAATCGAGGGGGGTGCGGCATCTTTGTCTCCCATCGATTTGACCTACCAAATGCAAGTGCTTCAGCAAGAAGTGATGAGCCTTCGTGGTTTGGTTGAACAATTAAGTCATGACATTCAAAAATCTAAAAGTATTCAGGAAGATCGCTATTTAGAGCTCGATCGCAGGTTGCAGAACCAGCCTGCGTCGCGTCAAGCAGCGGCTGTTGCTCCTAACATAGCAAGTGTTCCTGCTGATCTCCCGTCGTCTGAGGATGCGCAAGCGCCAGCCGTGGCCGATGAGCTTAAGTCAGAGCAGTCCTATTACGATGAGGGGCTAACCTCGATTCGAGCGCGTGATTATGATCAAGCCATTGCGTCATTACGGTCAGTCATTGAGCATTATCCCATTGGGGTGTATGCACCGAACGCCTATTATTGGATTGGAGAAGTGCATGCCGCCAAGCCTGAGCCTGATTATGAGGCTGCCCGGCAAGCGTTGGTTCAGGTTATTAAAAGTTATCCTGCCAGTAATAAAGTGCCGGACGCTGCGTTCAAGGTGGGCAAGGTCTACCATCTCATGGGAGATTGTCCGCGCGCCAAATCGGCCCTCAGTGATGTTGCAGAGACTTATCCAACGAAGTCTGCGGGCAAGCTTGCAGAACGGTATCTGCTCGATCAAATAGACTGTTAGTTGTAATCGGACGAGATGATTCATGGCCGAACGATTGCGCGTAACGGAAATATTTTATTCTTTGCAAGGCGAAGCTAGGACCGCTGGTAGGCCAACGATCTTCATTCGATTGACCGGTTGTCCTTTGCGCTGTGTTTACTGTGACACCGCTTATGCCTTTCAGGGTGGCGACTCGTTATCCATACCCGAGATTTTGGCCCAGGCAGATGCCTTTCCCACGCAGTATGTCACCGTGACCGGAGGTGAGCCCTTAGCCCAGCCTCAATGCTTGGTGTTGCTGGAAGCGCTGGTTGCAAAGGGCTATCTTGTGTCGCTTGAGACCAGTGGCGCCTTATCCATCGATGGTGTTGATCCATCGGTTTCGATCGTACTCGATTTGAAAACGCCGGGTTCGGGCGAGGCGCATCGCAACCTCGAGGATAATATCCCCAAGTTGAAGTTCGAAGATCAGGTCAAGTTTGTGATCACAGACCGCGCTGACTATGAATGGTCTCGGTTTAAAATCGATACCCTTCAATTGAACGAACGGGTTGGTGACGTCTTATTCTCGCCCGTTTACGAAGTCCTTGAACCTTTGGTCCTTGCAGACTGGGTGTTGGCCGATGGTCTGAATGTTCGGATGCAAATTCAATTGCATAAAGTGCTTTGGGGGGACAAGCCTGGTGTCTGATCAAAAAAAAGCCGTCATTCTGTTGTCCGGTGGACTTGATTCGGCAACGGTGCTTGCTGGCGCCATTGCGGATGGTTTTCAATGCTATTGCATGAGCTTTGATTATGGGCAGCGACACAAGACCGAATTGGCGTTTGCTGCTGGGATTGCCAGTCGTCTCGGTGCGGCCGAGCATCGTGTGACGACCATCGACTTGACGGCTTTTGGTGGCTCTGCACTGACGGACGCGCGCCTTTCAGTGCCCGCGTTCGATGAGAGCGATTTGGCTATACCGATTACCTATGTCCCTGCCAGGAATACCATTTTTTTATCCTATGCGTTGGCGTGGGCAGAAGTGCTTGGCGCCCTAGACGTGTTTGTTGGCGTAAACGCTGTGGATTATTCAGGCTATCCAGATTGTCGGCCGGAATATATTGAGGCCTTCGAGGCGATGGCAAACCTTGCAACCCGGCGGGGCGTTGAAGGGGAGTTTCTGAGTATTCACGCGCCGTTAATCGCTTTATCGAAAGGCGAAATTATCTTAAAGGGTCACGCGCTTGGCGTTGACTATGGCCAAACGGTCTCCTGTTATCAGCTTGATGAGCAGGGTGCAGCCTGCGGGGCTTGCGATAGTTGTGTTTTGAGACGGGCCGGATTCGTTGAGGCTGGACGGCCCGATCCGACACGGTATCAGGTAACCGACTCCGGATGATGTCCTATGCCCAGGAGTTTGCTGCTTGGGCGTCTAAGAACCCGGATTATGCGCTCGTTGGGTTAGCACTCCTTGGGTTTGCAGAGGCCTGCCCAGGGATCGGCTTGTTTGTCAGTGGCGCAGTCCTTTTGTCGTTGGCAAGTGTGATCTATGTTCAAGGTTTACTAACCTTACCGGAAATCGTTTTAGCCGCCATGGTGGGTGCGTTTCTGGCGGACCAATTTGGGTTCCATCTGGGCCGCTCGTTTGGTGATCGCTTACTGCAATCGCGTTGGGCTCAAACAAAGGCTGTTGCGGTCTCGCGGGCTCAGAATTTCCTGATTCGTTTTGGCGCCTATGCGGTTCTTTTGGGAAGACTCCTCACCATGATCCGAAGTTTAGTGCCGATGCTAATGGGTGTGAGCGGATTCTCGCCTTGGACCTTTTTGTGGTTGGATCTATTGGCCTGCAGCATTTGGGGCGCGGGGCTTGCTGGCTTAGTGCTCGGCGCAGAGGCTTTGTTTGGTTAGTCGGGGTCTCTGTGAAGGATGCATTTGATGGGTATTGATTGAGTCGTCTGCGGGCCTAGCCTTTAAATTTGGTTTTAGGTTTGAAAAATTTCAAGAATACGCATCAAGACCGGCACTGATCAGCCTATTGGTTCAGCCGCTGTTTTTTAAAGGCCGCGACGGCGATCTGCCGGAATGCCATCATTTTGTTCAACGACCGATTGTGGGAAACGTGCCGAATTGGGTCCGTGGACCTGGTGCTTAACGCCAACCCACGCGCAATCAGTAGCCGAAGACAATGACCACCCGTTGGGTTCGGTTGTGCAAAAGGGTATTGGGCTACGTTGGGGTTGGGTTCGAAGGGCTTCGGAAAAAAATAAGGGGTTGAGCAGTAAACACTACTCAACCCCTTCTCGCTTGGTGGGCCGTCCGCGACTCGAACGCGGGACCAATTGGTTAAAAGCTAAACAGCCGATTGTAACCTACTGAATTTATTAACCCTTTGAACGGCGCTCATTGCCATTTTTGTCGGAAAAGGGATATAAGCGTACATAGATGTCGGAAATTTGTCGGAATCCCAAAGACTAGCTGGTAGAAAAGCATTTGTCCGGCAATGTATTGGGATCTGGCGCTAGATCATAGATTGACTAAGTTGGTGTCGGGTCTAAAGTAGTTCGCATGTTAAAATTCCCACATCTAAAGAACCTTCCCTGGGTAGAGATAGGTCCGACCGACTGGAGGCGTCATGGAAGATGAACAAGAGGATACCAGCAGTAATCCTTCCGCAACGGAAGATGTTAAGCCAAAGAATGAGGTGCTAGTTGCTGAAGTAGTCAATGGAGCTGGCGCACCCGAGACTGTCTCAGACGGTCTAGAAGGTTCAGCTATTGAAGAGTCCGATGGCGAAGGTGAAGAACAACCCTCCGCTGCAAGCAGGCTTGAACCTGTTGAAAAAATCCATGCTGAGACGCCCACAAAAACCGAATACAAGCAGTATGATGAATTCGGTAAACCGATTCACACCAGCAAAGTGTTCTACAAGAATGAGTCTCGGATTGAGATCTACCCTTATTCCTACACTCTGGATCGTGGCCTTAGAATTCCAAAAATCAAGAAGATTGAGTTTCTTGGATGGGTAACTATAGAAGAAATCCCGCGTGCTCTGAGGACAGCCAACTACAAGATCAAGCTGAAACAAGGTGCCAGCAAATGGATTATCAACATGCTGGAAAGACGTTTTCCAGATGCTGAAACTCTTTCGTTTTCGTTGAATGAATCGAAAAGCCGTTTTCTGAAGAAGAGCATTCACTTCGCATGGAATGATTACAACAATCTTCTCAAAGCCGTCAGGAAAGAGATGAACAGTTTTGATGAGCGCAGGAAAGCTGCAATCACGGATCAGTTTGCCAGTCTAACCAACAAGATCACCAGTCAGCCTTTAGAAATGAAGCAAGGAGCGTTGACACACTTCCTATCCCTCTACACGGAAGACCTGACTCTCTCAGAGGGTGATATCGATGCGCTCATGGGAATTATCTCCTCCACTCCAGCACAGCGCATATCCATTACATCGAACTACATCAGATCAAAGGACAAGATCAATGTTGCCTATCTTGAGGACATCATCGCTCGCTTCGAAAAACTGATGGCCTCTAAGGTAAAGAATGAGAAAGAATGGCAGGAATTCTTCTCTAAACATGGCTGGATGTTAGCCAGTCTCTTTCCCTTTCCAGTAGTTCTATACCAAAAAGAGGCTTATATCGGTGGAAAAACTATTCAAAACCAAGATGGCCGGGTCGTGGATTTTCTGTTTCAGAATGGATTTGAAGATAACTACGCACTCTTGGAGATAAAAACGCATCTGAGCCCACTAATGAGCAACACTGCTTACAGGTCACCTGACGTTTATAGTGCTCACAGTGATCTCTCAGGCGCAATCAATCAGTGCCTGGATCAAAAGCAAGTCTTTATGAATGAGATGGGTGCCAGGCATAGGGCCCTCGATCCCAAATGCGTCTTGGTGATTGGCAACAGGTCAGATCTTTCTGAGTCTCAAGCAACATGCTTTGAGTTGATGCGCGCTAATCAGAAAAACGTTGAAATATTTACCTTTGATGAACTTGCAATCAAGATCAATGGATTGAGAGATATCCTTCAAAGCTAAGCGGATGAGAAATTCTGGCGCGCTCCCACAAAGCGGGATTCCCATATGTTAAAGATCCATGCGAATAAAATACTCCCTGGCGATATTCTTTTAACAAAAAGCGCCTCCTCCAAAGGGAAGTCGGCTTTGACCTCCAAGATCATTGCTGCAGCTACTGCAGGAAAATATTCGCATGCAGCAATTTTTGTTAGTCCGGTCTGTTACTTTGAATCGATCCTTTCTGGGTTGACCTACCGCGTTCCGGAATTCGAGATCTCCGCAAGCGAAGACAAAACTCTTGAACTCAGTTTTGTTCTTGATGATGTGTCTGAAGTGGCTGTACTTCGTAATCGCAAGATGGCAACCATAGCGCGGACCAGGTGGTTTGAGCTTGTTGAATCACTTCTCGGGCTGACGATGCCACTTGCCGGTTATAGATACCCATATTTGGTAGAGACCATATCTGCTACAGATTTCAAGACGTCTAGACTACTCCAGAAAGTCCTGAAGGAAGTGGTGAGATCTGTGCGTAGTCTAACGATGTCCGACCTGGACTCAGAAATAGCGGAGCATCTACGGACCGTGTTTTGTTCTCAGCTCATTGTAGATACTTATGAAAAAGTCGGTGTAGAGCTATTTGATGGTGTGGAGAGCAACTCTGCTTCTCCAAACGATCTGAGCCGATGTGCAGAGTTGATCGATGTAACAGAGGTTGTTCGATCTGATGATTCTGCTGTTTCACAGGCTCCACAATCAAGATTCTATGATGAGGTTCGCGAAGTGCTCGGCCATGTTTCTGAAGCTCTTCCCATTGAAGGAAATCAAATGTATGAGATGAAGCAAGGATCAATAGAAACCACCTTTAGTCTCGGTCAGCATTGGAGAGAAAAACAGAAACTTTTGCAGGAACTTTCTGATCAACTGGAGTTCGGGGAAGAAATACCTCAGTCGAATGGTGAATTCCTGGAGCCTCCCGGGGAGGGAAATTATTTCGATGCATTCATGTGGGCCAATTTCCTTCGAGGATATGACCTTCTAGAAGGTGTGATGCCGAAGCATATTGATTGGCCTGAATACATTGTGAGAGAAGAAATCGAGTGGACTAGGAGGAGCATAAATATGGAGAAGTTCCACCAAGAAGACGGTGAAGATGGAGCCATCGCAGATTAAGCGGATGGACCCGAAACCGTTAAAAATTGAATGTGTCTAGCCATGCATGCTCTTAAGAAAAGTTGATAACCAATTCTTAATGATTTCTGTTGCACAATAGGAAGATAGTAATTGGTAAGTAGGCAATTTGAGAGGGCAAGGCCGTGAGCATGAAACCAATCTATCTTGATGTGTCTGGCGCTAGAGAAGCGCTTCACAATATTGGTGTGAACCTGTCTGAACGGCAGATCAGAAGAGCCGCCGAGATGGATGGAAAAGGTCAGCGTAAATTGCCTTTTTTTCTTGATCCCATCGAACATCGTTTGAAGATTGAAAAGAGCTTACTCCTGAATATTTACTCAAATTCTCAAAAGGCAGCGATAAGAGATGCACAGATAAGCCTTGAGTGAAGCCTCGATTTTCTTGTAACAATTCCGTTATCTGCGCTATGGAGAATAATGACTGATGTACGAAAACGAACTGGCAGGGATGGTGTGACTTATCAGGTTCGCTATCAGGACCTTGGTAAAAAATCTGGATATGCATACAAGTCCTTCAAAACGATGAAGGAAGCGAGAGCGTTCAAGGAAGACTCACGCTCGCGAGGAACAAACTCAATTCGATATTCAGAAACGAAAACAGTAGATGATGCCGTAGATAGGTGGTTGAGAATTTGCGAAAAAGAAGGGACTGACGGGAACGAGCCTGTAACCCAATTCACATTGAAAACCTATGGCAGGCGTGCAGAGATAATAAAATCGTACAACTGGTCAAAGCCGCTTAATGAAATTAAGACACCAGACGTCGTTGATTTTCGGTCATGGCTTCTGCGAAATTTTTCTCAGTATTTGGCACATAAGAGTTTGTCTTCCTTCCACAGTGTAATGAAAGAAATGGCGCTCAGGGGCATCATAGCGACCAATATTGTTTCTGGCGTCAGCGTGAAATCAAAGTCACGTTACGATGAAGAGATTCAGATCCCAACCTGTAATGAAATTGAGCTCCTTTTACAAACAGCTGATGCTCTAGCCGCATCCAGAAATCTGAGGACGGCAAAGATGTGGGCGAGATACCGTCCAATATTGTACTTGGCGGTAGATAGCGGTATGCGCCCCCAGGAATATTTAGCAGTTGGGGTTCAGCACTTAAAATCAAACGGAGTTGAGGTAGAGAGAGCAATTGAAAAGGGTGGCTATAGACTCTCGGTTACGAAAACCAGAGCGGGACGCAGGTTTATCGAATTGAGTGACAGAACGCTGCAGATACTGAGCGAACATATTGAATGTAACTATCAAGAAAACCCTCACGGATTGTTGTTCCCCACAGATACAGGTAAGTGGATGCAAATTGAGCATTGGCGGAACCGAGGTTTCTATTCTCTCTGCGAAACAGCGCAGTTGGGCGAAACTGTAACAAGAGATGGCGGACAGACGTTCATTCCCAAATACACGCCATATTCTCTCCGGCATTTCTATGCCTCGATGCTGATCTATCAAAAAGAAAACCTAAAAAAGATTCAACGATTATTGGGTCACGAAAAGATCGAAACGACATTTAATAGTTATGGACATCTGATCGACAGAGTTGAAGATTCATCACTAAATCGAAGTGGACTCATTGATCGAATTGGAGCGTCGGACAACCTGAGTTAGTTCTATTTGTGGCAAGCCACAAAAAAAATGTAAGAAGTGATTGATTTTGTTGTTGATTTTTCATCCTGTCACGGCGGAGGCCGCGAGTTCAAGTCTCGTCACTCGCGCCATTTGAATATCAAAGGCTTAGCGGAGATTATGGGTAAATATATTGTTAAAATCTCCTTTTTTGCCACAATTTGTATCTATCTTTAAATCTGCTGGAGTCTGCCAATTTCTGAATGACTCTGAATCTTCTTGTGGCAAGTTTGTGGCAAATTGAAAGCTATGAATTTGATTGGTGATGTTCTCAAAACAGACAAGAGCTACATGTAGTAGTCGGCATCCGATCTGACAGACAGTGTCAGATAACCTGAATGCAGATGTTCACCGAAGGTCAGTCCGACCGTCTCAGTTCAGCCCTAAGCCGACTATTGATAACAAGTTTTATCAATAATAAAAAAGAAAACAGACTCACACAGATAGACTCTACATTTGAACAGCAATGGGTGTTGCCTTTGCTCCGACTTGGACTCCGTCACTCGGGCGTACATATTCCTGGAGTAGTGGTTGCAATAGGATATGTTTATCAATTTCCTGCAGTGTTAACTATCTTTTTGAGAGTCTGCCGACGCTGTTCCTCAGTCTGTAACACATCGAAATAGCCTACAATTCTTTGCAATCTGAAGTATTCCACCATGAAGTCATACAAGAAATTATTTGCATCTACTTCTGATTTTAGTGAGACAGCCTGAGCGTCCAACAAATCTAGAATGGTGATGACCCCTTTCTCATAAGATTCTCCGATTAGACTTAAATTCTCCTTGGAGGCTACAGATGCTTCCTTCGCGTATTGAAATGCTTGCCACTTAGCGTGCATCTTGATGATGTTGCTATTGAGATTCGCTCTTAGCTGGACAAGCGAATCGTCATAGTTCAACTGCGCCTGATCCAATCGCGCCAACTCCTGCTTCACCGTTGCCCTGTTTGCTCCACCAGAGAACAAAGGTAGTTCTGCTTTTATTGAGCCTGACCATTCAGTGTCATCCGTTTCGCCGCCGAACCTTGTCTCAGAGCCTGGAAAAGTAAAATCTAGTTCATCTACACCAGCGCCACCCTCAGACATATATCTTGTAGTGTTGAAGTTTAGAGATATGACGGGAATCTTAGTTGTCCTTCGGGCCGCGATGAGCGACCGGCGTTGAGCAAGAAGTTCCTGTGAGGCAATTTGAAGAACTGGCGCATGGGTTAAGGCTTCGTCAACCCAGAACCGCGTAAATGCTTTCGAGGTGGTGAACTCTGAATAGCGTTTTCTTATCTCCGGCTGAAACAGTAAAATTGAAGGATGTTCGTATGCAAGCGCTGATATTTTTATTGGCGTCATTGGTTCGCGATTTAGTAACTGATTTAAACGTACAATCGCCAGATCCCTTTTGGTCTTGGCCTCCGTTACCTGAATTCGATTGTTGGCGATACGGGTATCCCAGCGCAGAACTTCGGACAAATTGGCGACGCCCAGTTGCAGCCGAATATTCGAGCGCTCACGGTTTTCGTGGGTTACCTGCAGGTCACTCTCCAACACGACGATCAGCGACTCCGCTTTCATCAAGCCAACGTAGGATTCGATCGCCAGTAAAGCTGTCGCCAGCACCCAGTCTCGCACTTGTAGGATTGTTGCTGTTTCTAGAATTTTTTGGATTGCTAGTTGGGCGTTAGCGGAATCCGAAAATAGAATCTGGCTAAGCCCGACGTTCACGCTGCCGCGGTATTCGGGCGCCCGACCATTGCTAGCATTGGCTCGATCCTGATCGATGGCGGTTTGCAACAGATCAATCGCGATGTGTGGCAAGAGTCCGGCGCGTGCTTTTTTCGTTTGCGCGTTTTGGATATTCGATTCGAGGTTCTGTGCCTGTAAGCCCAAGTTGTTGTCGAGCACCATTAACACAGCTTCGACGATGGACATATCAGTATCACTGACTGTCTTGTCGTTGCCTGCCCTGTCTTCGCTTCGGTCGTCAACCAATACCCGGTATTCTTCAATGAGTAGTTCGCCGTCATCAGTGGCCAACTGCGTGCTCTGGTTTTTCAGGTGTTGAGAAACTTCATTCCGCTCCATCGTCAACCACCAATGTTCTAACTCGGCGATTTGTAAAATCTTTGATATCTCACTTTTCCGTTCATCGTCGAAAGGCCCGAGCGCTACCCTCGACAAGTGTTGTTGCTCATGCGCCAATAAGCGCCCTGGTAGATCAAAATTTCGCTTCATTTCACCTAGCAATGCTGTCGCTCTTGTTTCACTTTCGAACGTACCGATAACCGCAAAACTGTCTCCCAACACGATTGTTGGAAGCAGAAGTGTGGCAAGCAGCGCTGCGGTACGTTTCATTGATTGGCTACCTTCGTTAGATTCGCGTGGATTTTTTGAAGGCTTTGCATGAGACTTTCTCTTTCGTTGGCATCCAGCCCCCTTTCGATGATGTTGTTGATCTCAATTAGCGGTTCACTTAATTGACCTGTGAGCTTGACGATCTTGTCGGTTAACTGCAGCCGTTTGACTCTCCTGTCCTTCGCGTCGGGAACTCGTACCACCCAACCCCGGTTCTCAAGCGAATCAATACTTTTGCCAATCGAGGATTTTCCACGGGACAACATATCGGCTACCTCGGATTGCGTAAGGTGCTCGTCTCTATAGATAACGCTCAAGATTTGCCACTGCGTTGATGTTAGATCCCACTCTTTAGCGGCACGGTTAAACAGTACTCTGGAAAGTAAATTGATGTCGCTGATTAGCACAGCCACGCTTCGCTCGAGCTCGCTCAGCGGCGCAGGAGCTTCAATAGGGGTATTTTTGGCTTTTGTCATGAGGTAAGAGCTTTTTATGGTATCGCGCGATACTATCATATACGATATCAATTAATACATCCTAGAGAACGCCAGTCTGACATGAAAACTTTGAAGGCATTCTCATCAATATTGTTAACTACAATATTGGTGGCGGTTTCGATGAACACGTTCGGGTCAGGCTTGGACGTAACACTTGTCCGCCCGGAAGTTGTTCTAATCGAAGAACCAATTTTTGTAACCGGCAATATTTTGCCTCACAAGACGACGAACCTGACGCCTGCTGTGAGTGGTCTGATTGAGGAAGTTCACGTAGGCGTCGGTGATCGAGTGAACAAGGGCGATGCCCTTCTTACCATTCGACAATCAGATATTAAACTTCAGGTTGAAAGGCTCGGGCATTCGGTCACGCTGGCGAGCGCTGAACTAAAAAATGCAACGAAGGATCTTAAAACCAATCGAGCACTACATGCCCGCCGAGCAGTGTCAGAAGAAGTGCTGGACAACATGAGCACACGCAAAGCGGTGGCCAATGCCCAACTTGGCATTGCGAAGGCGCAACTCTCAGAAGCGGAACAACAACTTCGCGATACCGTAGTTATTGCACCGTTCGATGGCGTGATTACAAACCGGTCGGTTGATGAAGGCACCTACTTTTCATCCATGCGTGGCCTCGCTTCTGGCGCTCCTTTGCAGATACAGAAAATCGATATTGTGGTGGCATCGGTATTTGTCCCTGATCGGTACCTACCGAAAATCAAGGTGGGCACAAAGGCAAGGGTCACGATTGATACATTGAATATGACTGTTGAGAGCGTTATTCACATTGTAAATGATCGGATTGATCTGCCAACACGGGGGATCGATGTCCGCATCGGTGTACCCAATGCGGACTACAAAATAAAAACTGGCTTGTTTTGTCGTGTGGAGATTATTCCAGAGCCTCGAGAGGCATTAGTGGTGAAAAGTAGCGCAATCATGCGAGCTGACGCGGACTATGTTTTCATTCTGGATGGCGTAGTGGCAAAACGTGTGGCGGTAGAAACTAACAAGCTAGAGTCTGGCGCGACAGAGATACTGGCAGGCATTACATCAGAAGATCTCGTCGTCGTCGGACCCGACCTTGGGCGAGTAACACCTGGTACAGACCTGTCAACCAAACTAATTCAGAGATCGGCAAGCCGATAAGTTAATTTATGTGGATCGCCAATACAGCAATCAATCGTCCGGTCATGGCAGTGATGCTTATTGCGTCACTCATGATGCTGGGCATTGTGTCTATGGGCCGCCTCAGTGTCGACCTTTTCCCTAAGATCGATTTCCCCTATGTCGTTGTCCAAACTCAACTTGAAGGCGCAGCGCCTGAGGTCATCGAGACAGAAGTCACCGATGCACTGGAAGAACAGATTAATTCACTGGGCGGCATCGAATCGCTAACGTCGATTAGTCAGGAAGGTTCATCTCAAATTCGCATCGAGTTTGGCTTGCAAGAAGACGCCGACGTGAAATCCCAGGAAGTCCGCAATAAAGTCGACCTGGCGCTTCCCAATATGCCATTGGACACCGAGATGCCAACGGTGCAAAAAATGGATCCGGATGCTGCGCCCGTACTAACGATTATGGTGTCTGGCGATTTGACGATTGGCGAGTTAACTGAGTACGCGGACAAGGTAATTAAGGAAAGGCTCCAGCGTATCTCAGGCGTCGGTGGTGTACAGGTCCTCGGCGGCCGAGAACGCGAGATTCGAATCTGGTTAGATGGCTACAAACTAAGAAGCTACGGCGTCACTGTTCAGCAAGTGATCTCGAGCATTAAAACTCAACACGCTGAAATACCCGGAGGTCGATTAGAGACTAATCGCGGACACCGTGAACTCACGATCAAAACCAAAGGCGAAGTCCAAAGCATTGACAAGTTTGGTGAAATTGTCGTGGCCCAGCGACCGCTGGGGCCTGTCTTCCTTCGGGATATCGCCCGAATCGAAGATGGCCTGGAAGATGAACGGACCTATGCAGAGCTCAACGGTGTCCGTGGGGTCGCTCTGGATGTAAGACGACAGTCTGGCGAGAACACTGTTGAAGTGGTTAACAAGGTTAAGGCTGCGTTGGATGATCTGCGTGGATCGGCGCCAAAAGGCGTCAACATTGTTCTATCGCAAAACGTCGCGCGCTTTATTGAGTCCTCGATCGAGGACGTCAAGGTTGATCTGGCCATTGCGATTGGGTTAGTGACCCTGGTGACGTTAGTTTTCCTGTTGAATGCGCGGGCAACCTTGATAGTCGCAACGGCAATCCCGGCGTCTTTGTTCTCTACATTTTTTGCATTTTATATACTCGACTTCTCCATCAACATGCTGACAATGATGGCCCTTTCGGTCTCCATCGGGCTCCTAGTTGATGATGCGATTGTGGTTTTGGAATCAATTCACAGCCATGTTGAAAAAGGGCTGCCGCTAAAACAAGCGGCAAAAGAAGGGACGGCTAAAGTTGGTGGTGCGGTGATCGCTGGGACACTTGCGATCATGGCGGTGTTTGTTCCGATTGCGTTTATGGATGGAATTGTCGGACGTTTCTTTTACCAATATGGCCTGACCATCACAGTATCTGTCGGCATATCGCTGCTCGTTTCTCTAACGTTAACCCCGATGTTGAGTGCACGGTTGCTGCAAAAACATGAGCCGAAAGGCTTGTTCAAGAAATTCGACGAGGCTTATTCTTCTCTGGAATCAGCGTACGCTCGCCTACTTCATGTTGCGCTGAGTCATCGATGGGCTGTTGTCGTTATTGCGGCGATCGCGATCTACGCGGGTGTTCTATTTGCGGGTCAGGTGCCATTGGCATTTTCGTCAAAAACTGATCGATCGGAATTTACCGCGACCGTTGAATTGCCCCTGGGGGCTGGAATAGAGGAATCAAAAGCGGTCGGCAAAAGAGTAGCACAACTCATATCGGGCGTAGAACATGTTGAAACGGTCTTCATGTCCGTCGGGTCCGGCACGTCGACCCAGCCGAACAAAATAGATTACTACATCGGTATTACCCACAAGGCCGAACGAGATGTGGATTTTGAGCCTGTGATGAATGAGGTGCGACAATTACTGCTCACCCGTGTGCCGGAAGCCAAATCATCAAGAATGACGGAAATATCCTGGGTCAGCGGGGGATCGGGCGGACAGTTTTCAAACGATATCCACGTGATTGTTCAGGGTAGAGAACTGGATGTGCTCAACGAGTTAACGGCAAACCTACTCAGGAAAATGCAATCCGGTTCGTTCAAAGACATTCGTCGGAGCTACGAGACAGGAAAACCCGAGCTTCAGGTAGAGATTGATCGTGACCGCGCGGCGGATCTAGGCATTTCAGCGAGAGATCTTGCATCGGTGATCCAGGCAACCGTAGGCGGCGTTGATGTCAGTAGCTACCAGGAAGGTGGTACGCGCTACGATGTTCGAATTCGCCTTGAAGAAGAAAACAGAGACCAGATCGAGAAACTCAACCTCATCCAGGTACTCTCAAGCGATCAAACATTAATCGACATAGCCAGTGTGGTTAATTTTCATGTGGCTGATGGTCCACTGCAGATTGACCGGATGAATCGATCCAGGCAAATCAGCGTCTATGCTAATGCGCCGCCCAATGTGGCAACCGGCATTGTCAAAGCAGAAATGGATAAGTTACTTGAGGAAACCGAGTTCCCGCCCGGATACGCTTATAAGTATGAAGGCATGTCTGAGCAGATTGTTGAATCAGCGAAAGCCATTGGGTTTGCGCTGCTGATGGCAATAGTGGCGTTGTATGTCATCCTCGCGAGTCAGTTCAATAGTTTCGGTCAGCCTTTGGTCATCATGATGACAGCGCCCTTATCCTTTGTGGGTGCTTTTGCCATGCTGTACTTCCTGGGAGCGGAACTATCGCTATTTGCGCAGATAGGCATTGTTGCACTGATGGGTCTTGTCATGAAAAACGGGATCCTCATTGTGGATTTTGCTAATCAGAGTCAGGTCAACGGCATGCCTGCCAGACTCGCGATTGAGAATGCTGGCAAAGACCGTTTACGGCCTGTTTTGATGACGGCTTGTTCAACGGTCTTTGGCATGGTACCTGTCGCGTTTTCCACTGCCGATGGCGCAGAGTTCCGAAACGCGCTGGGGATAATTATTATCGGCGGGATGTCATCCTCTACCCTCCTGACTCTATTCGTCGTACCGACTGCCTATACGTTTTACGATGACATTATGTTCGGAATCGATCGACTAACTAAAAAGTACACGCGAGCGGGCGATGTACAAAAGGAGGCATCGTAAGAATGGAGCGTTCTTTCAAGGGCCACAATGGCTTGAACATTATGGGAGAGGTTTATTCTAATAGTGAAGCTCATGATTGTGTGCTCTTTGCCCACGGAGGTGGGCAAACCCGATACGCTTGGCGAGAAAGCGCGAAGGTCATACACGAGATGGGCTACACCACCTGTACTGTTGATCTGCGCGGTCATGGCGATAGCGATTGGGATTCCAAAGGTGATTACAGTATGGAAGCCTTCGCGCAGGATTTGATACTCGTTAGTCAGGAAATGCCGACAAAACCGATTGTCGTCGGCGCCTCATTAGGGGGCATTGCATCGATGATTGCTGCAGGTGAAATTGACCCTGACTGTTTTAAAGCACTCGTCCTTGTGGATATTACGCCGACAATGGATATGAATGGCGTGGAGAAGATTATCTCCTTCATGGGTGCTCACCTTAAAGATGGCTTCGCAAGCCTTGAAGAAGCAGCCGAGGTAATTGCCGCTTACATGCCACACCGAAAGGCGCCGAAGAACCTTGATGGTCTGAAGAAAAATCTAAGGCGTGATGAAAGTGGTCGCTATCGATGGCATTGGGACCCATTATTTATCGAGGGTACAATGCGCCCCTCTGCAAGCCGTGATCCTATACGGCTGGTCCAAGGTGTCAAAAATATTAGCGTTCCCATTGCACTGATTCGCGGGCGCATGAGTGAATTGGTGACAGAAGAAGCCGTATTAGAGTTCAAGAAGTTAGTACCAACCGCGCGTTACTTTGATGTCTCAGGTGCCGGTCACATGGTTGCTGGTGACAGCAATGATGTTTTTAATGACGCGCTAGTCGAATATCTGCAGTGGTTGAAATGAATCGTTTTACTGCAGCGTCTATTGATATTGAACGAGGTGGAATCGGGATGTCGATAGAAAACTTCCCACCAGAGTTCGTTTGCTTCCTAGTTGCGGATGGAGACTTTCGTTCTGGTTTTGATTGCGCACACCAAAATAACCCCAAAAAATTAGTGCCTAAAGCCTTGGCTATTTTCTATGTGAGTATCTGATGGACAAGGTCGTGGGAAAAATATCGTTGAAAATTCACACCAGGAGAGTTCAATTCCTGGATCGCGAGTTCGTACGTTTTCAATTGGTACGGGCATGCCTAAAATCAAAAGGAAAAATGTTATGAAAATCTTTGGAATATCCGTTTTATGCATGAGCGCTTGTCTATCTCTGAGCGCTCAGGCAGATGAATCGCCGGACGTCGAAACAAAAAAACAAGCCGCACTTGAGATTTGCATCGCCGAGGCAACAGAACATTACGGACCAGCCAACGCGAGTTCTAAGCCTAAAAGAAAAAGGTTCAATAATAAAAAAGGGTATGCAGTAGCGTTGAAAATCCCCGACTCGAGGAAGAAAAAGATAAACTGCTTCGCGTCAGCGGATGGTGAGGTCATTTTTTTTCGCGGAAGTCTTTGATCTCCTAGAAAACCTGTTTTCGAACAGATCAATTGGGTGGTTTTTCGAGCCTGCGTTTACGATGCCGTGGGATGGGGTTTTCGGTTAAGGATATCCACGGGCTTCTACACTTTGTGGATCGCAGCTGGGTGTCTTGTGAGTAGGTAAAACACATCGCAGATATTCATTTACTAAATATCAAAGCGAAGATTACCAATCTCACAGAGATTGAGTGTACGTTGCCTGCTCTGCCTTCTAGCCGGGGATGACGTGCTGGATTGTCCAATTATTGAAGCACTGTAGGCGTCAAATTATTCCGCTTAATGTATATTCGAATTGAACATAACGCCCGTTATTCGCCATTGACCTAACTTCCGCTTTTGACCGTTCCGAGGCATTCAAGGCACGAAAACAAGAAAAATCTGAACGTCTGCTCTGGAGAGTAGTTTCGATTAGTTCTGACACTGTCTGGTAGCTCAAGTCAGATCTAGCGCAGCTATATCTAAAAATCGAGGCTTCTCGACCACGCCAATTAGGGAATTAATTGGAATTGGCATTGGCATATCCACAAGTAAAACTACTCGACAATCTGCTTTAGTCTAACCAACACAAACTCCAGATAATCTTTCCGGGCAGTACCTGTTTGCCTATTCAACCAAGTGCTAATCAGAGCAGGATTAAAACCCTCTGGGATTTCTTCAGTGCCTTCTATAATCCGCCACCTCGCAAACCTTAACTTGTTATCCAGCTCACTCAGTTCCGTCAGTGTGTCTTCCGTTAGAGGAATACGGTGATCCGGTTTATCCAGAGCTTTCTCACATTCCTCAATAAGATGTCCGATCAGCTTTTTAGGCACTTGTTTAACCCTGCCTGCCATCCATGAGGAAATCATGTTGGGCGACAATTCCGCATGAGTGGCGGCGATTTTTGTCCAGGCCACACCTTTCTCCCGAAAACTCTTAAGCGCTCCCCTATGCTCATCTGTCAGCCAAACATGGCCTGATTTCAAAGTTGTCCGTGAGATGCGCTTTGTTACTTTCTTCTTTGTATCTGGAAGTTGTTTCCAAGCTTCCAGTGACCAGCCATAGTGATTTTTGATGACATTCTTTACATCCCTGCTATAGAGCCATTTTGTTATATCACTATATTTCAGGTCATCTGGAGCATCGTTTCTACCTTTGAGGAGTTTGTATTCACCGATACCGGTGCGAGTTTTCTCAGCGCGGAGATTTTGGCGCATGGGTTTGGTCAACGGCTCATAGACATCTTCCCAGTTTGGCAATTCGGCCCAGCGTTTTTGCACAAATTCCAATTGATCGTTTCGCAAGGTTTTAACCCTGCCACTCAACACCCCGGATATCATGCTCCCCGTAAGCCCAGGGGGTTTCAATTGGTTGCAACCGTGAAGCAGGGCCACGGGACCAACACCAGTTCGCAGTTTCTCAGCGACCAGCCTTTCGATTAGATGCGATGTCATTGTGACTCTGTTTTCGTTTCTCATCTAATCAGTCATATGCGGATTCGCCTCTTGCTACAATGAGAAGCATTGGAAGTGAACTCGAATTCAAGCGCGCTTGTCCAACTGACCAGTAGAAGTTAATTCTTCATTAACGACAATTGCGGATTTCTATCAAATTTTAGTATTTACATAATATTTACCACTTATCCCTACACTGATTAGGCATTAGCTAACGATATATATGAGGGATAATGGGAAATATTTGGGATAGATATAAAGGTGCAGAGTCTGGTGAAGGCGTCGAAACGATTGAGGCTGGCCTCAGAGCTTCACAGATCGGGGTCGACTTGACCGAGGAAGAACAGAAGATTCTTAAAGAGCCAGAAGAGAAGGCTCGTCAACAAGCATCTGACCAGTTGCAGCGTGCCCTTGATGGGCAAGATACACCCACGATGGGCAACGGCCTGGTAGAAGCTGCCCGGATGCGTAATGAGGCGGCACAGGATGGAGGCAAAGGTAAAAAGAAGAAAAAGAGTGATGCAGCCATGCAGCTACTCTTGGCTCAACTCAGCGACTTTCAGGCGCAAATCGATTGGTATGACGGAGAAATTGAACGTCTGAGGAATGAAGCGGATGAACACAACGATACAGCGGATGAAATGGCAGCTAGACTGGTGAAGCTGGACGAGCTTGATCCTGATAGCCCGGAATATAAGGCAATATTAGATCGACATGGTGTTAGCAACCGAGAAGAACTTGAAGAAATGATGCGTCGAGAGCGCGAACAAGCAGATCAGAAGAATGAACAAGCGGATAAGTACCAAGAAGAACGGGATGGAGTCCAAAGGCGTCGTGATGAATTGATTGAAAGAAATCCCGAATTGAAAGATTTGGAGCGCGCGTTAAGACGGGATCGCGAGGAAAATTTAACTACAACGAATGCCAGTGTTGCTAGATCAGTAGCCAGAAGTGAACCATCAGATAACATTACTGAGGAACAGCAGGAAGTAGCTTTTGGGACTTATAGTGATGCTCAAAAGCAACATGACGACAGTCAAGTATCTTTTGATGGGTTTGGTGAGTTTGGTTCTTTCGCCTCAACGCTTGATAAAACAGCGAACGATCCCTCGATTAAGGAAGAATTCGAAATCGCCGCCACAGGTACGAATGTTCAGGGCGACCAGCCGGAACCGGGGCAAACCCCGAACTCCATTCCTACAAACCAGATGGCTTAGTTAAGGGCAGCAATGTACTCGCCTTCGCGATGCTGATCTGCCTTTTCTTCGGACTTTCTAGTGAGTTCTTCTTTCCATGCATCCGGATAAACTTCTGCCGCGCCCTGCATTTTAGGAAGTGCAACTTTAGGGTTCACCACGGTAGGACCAAATGCTAAGCCTTTCACGTAGTAGCTTGCACCGATGCCTGTCTTAGACACGCCAAAAAATGTCTTTGTAGGAATATTGCGTGCGGCAAACCACCCTTCCAAAACGGCCTGAGCTTGCGCAGTGCGCGGATCGTTTTCAGGTGCATAGAGGGCAATTGCCACAACGGGATTTTCAAGCGCATAGTCATCAGCCAGCACCCATGCCTCTTGGGGCTGCTCCTTAACGACTTCAACAGGTGTATCAATGTGCTGATCTGCCAACGCCAGATCAGATTCAGAAACGCTTTCAGCTTTAAGCGATGCTGTGCTGAAAATCAGCGGCAATGCAAAGGCTAAATTTCTATATTTATGTACCATTTTCGGGCTCCTTTTCTCAGGTAAAACTCCTGAACTCTTTTCCCTGAGACCCTGTCCATCTTTTCTGCAAAAGATGGAATCCCTTTGAAACTGGCAGTTTTTCGGGAGAGTGATTTTTCTTGATTCAATCCCGAAATCGGAGTAAATCTATGATATATATGCTGTTTCTACAGGAGGCCAACATCTGCAGAAAAGTTAGATAATTCAATATCTTAGAAGATTATTGAAAGATTCTGGCGCTATGAACTATTTCGTCCAAAACTCCGATGGCAGCAGGAAAGAGAGCGCGGCTATGGCGAGAAATAGCAAAAACCCTAACCATCCTAGAAAAGGCTCAGTGATCAAAGTTGAGCCCCTCAGAAACCTCGACGACATTCGGAAAATCAAAAACCTGCTTGCGAACAACAAGCGCGATCTGTGCCTGTTCACGGTCGGTATTAATACTGCTTACCGAGCAAGTGAGCTTGTCTCCATTCGTGTGGGTCAGGTCACACATTTAGAGCCTGGTGATACGCTCACAGTACGCCAGCCCAAGAACGGAGCGTTGAGAACCGTTACTATCAATCACGCAGCCCATAAAGCCATTCAGGGGTGGTTAGAGGAACATCCTGCCTCCGACCAACCCTTTGCCCCTTTGTTTCCCTCACGGACAACGGGAAGGGCTCTGAAGAGCAATACGGTGTCGAAATACATGAAGCGCTGGTGCCGCGTTGCAGAAGTTCCAGGGAACTACGCCTCGCACACCATGAGGAAGACATTCGGTTTCCATGTATACCGCTCCAATCATTCTAAAGAACCTGGAGTTACCTCTCATCCTCGCATTGGAGAGCTTATGCTTGTTTATGGCCATGCAACAGAGCGGCAAACGCTAACCTATCTCTGCATTCAGGAGCAGGAGATTTCTGAGATGTATATGGCTGTTGGTTTGTAGTAAATCTCCCGCATGATTTTCTAGCAGTCTCTTGCTCCTTAACGACGCGTAGTGAGCGAAACTGTTGGCCCTACAAACCGAAAAGGAGGAGGCAAAGTGTTTATCTACATTGGAGATGAAGAGGATTCCGATAAGAGCCTTGTCACTGAGCAGGAGAGGCAGATCTTTTTGTTGGATGTGCAGAGTAGCGGGCTGATAGAGTACCGCGAGACAAGATTGGAACTCCTCAGTTGGCTATCGAGCATAGCCGAATAATCATGACTGGATATTTTGAGCAATCTCAGCCTCTTATCGCTGATTGTTGAGTTTCAAGCCTAAGGACATCGGCAAGCTAGCTCTCGTACGATGTTTTCCAAGTTTGCTAGTTTTTTTGCGCGTTGCATCTGATCTTGTTCGCTCTGATAGAGCGAATTCAGAATAGCTTGATAGAGCCCATGGAGTTCAGCCGTACTATAGGCTGCAAGTTCAAAACGGGTGACGAGTTTCATTTCATTCTTCTCCTCTTCTTTTTTGGAGGCTCCGCGACCGGAACCTTTCGAGAACACACCCACAGACCATCACTGGTGAGAAAGGATTCCAGGGCGCCGTGAGGAGCTGATTGAGAAGAGGGTTTTGAATGTAAGAGTTATTCAGTTCTGATGTGCCGGGCTCTGACCGACCTGCTGTTTCAAGGTCTTATTCCTTCTTGATCAGATTGAAAGTGAACGCTGATGTTTTTTCGTAATCCAGCATAGGTGTAGAAAGGGGCGTGTAAATCGGCCTCAATCACCGGATTTTTCCGGGATAAACCGAGAGGAATGGAACTTTTTGATTCACAAGATTCTGAAAATATGCCACAAGTAGTGAGGAAGGAAAAAATGATGAATCAAAGAGAAACCAGTTGGTATGTGAATGTTATAGGTAATGGCTCGCAACCACCCATACCTGATAAGGACTTTGCGACTTTGGATGATGCGCTGAGTTTTGTGGCAGGCTTCTTTGAAGAACCTGGCAGTGATCATATTGATAATGCTCAGTGCAGCATTTCTGATGGGAAAATAAATTTTCTCTACCTGAACTGCTTGATGTGCAAATTGCGCAAACAGCATGAGCATGTAGATCGTATCTTTATTGCTTCGAAAGAGGCATATAACGAGTGGAATGCACAGGCGGCAAGGCAAATGCCGCTGCACTAAGGAAAGGGAGGTAGCCTGATGACATATTACATGGCCGTGATCACTGATGAGGATAAAGTGGTTAGCGTTGTGGCCTTCACTGACATCACTGGAGCAGTAACTATTCTGTCCGAGAAGTATCTTCAAAATCCTGAGAAACTCTATATGAACAACGCTGATTGCCGGATTGATATTTCAGGGCGGATCACAAGGCTTTCTATCAACCCTGGATTCTTTGCTGCGCACAAGCTCAGAGAGGAGTATGAGTTTGTAAAGGCCATTCAGATTGCTACCAGTGAGGAGGTGGCAACAACTGTCCATAGACTTCCTACGATTGGCGATGAGACCAACTACATCCAGGGAGAAGGGCCATGGGTCGTCTTGCCAGCATCAACGTCAACCCCCCAGTAGCCCATACATGGCCTCTTTTTCCCGTGCAAGCCTGTTTTTTGACGCTAAATGAGAGGATCTGAGTCTTGAGCGCACAAAAATAGGGGGCAGGTCTTGAATATCTATCACTCAGCCCCATTATATAGATTCAATCCCCAAAAAAGGCCTCACGATCATGGCTAGAAAGCGCGTCAGCGTCACCGAGGAAAGCAGTACGGGCCGCAACAAAAATTTTCATGACAACACGACAGGGCAAAATATGGCCCGTTCGCAGTTCGTCAGACAGATAGAACAAGGAAATTACCCCAAATATCACGTTCGAAATTTGAATGGTGTAAAGACTCCGGTTTCTAACCCGGATGGCAAACCAGTCAACAATCTGGGATAGGTTTTGGGATTTAGAAGTATCCAGGAGGTGGCGTTGATATGAAGGTTCGCGAGTTATCTGCATTACTTGAGGGCATTGATCCGGAAATCGATGTCCTCTGCATGGTCGAGACGCTAACTAAGCCAATCACTGAGGGAGAGATCCTTGAGATAGTGCATGGTGGTACGGTCGAAGCTGAGAAACACAGAAGTAATGACGGACAAGCCGGGCTGATTTACAGGAAAACAAATATTTCACGGCCCCACTTTATCTTAGAAGTAACGGTAGACTTTTAAGAGGGGGATAAGATGCACGACTACGCTATTGATCGCCACCCGAAACAAAAGGTCCTGTTTGCGCTCGCGTTTCTTAGCATCACAATAACGCCATTTGTTAACTCAACACTCTCTCAAGCCGCATCCAGTCTTGGTTATTCCAATGCCTGGGTTACAACGATTGGGACCGCAGTTCCAGTTTTTGTCATGTTCGGCTTACTTTATCTATTCTTTGATCGCTATTTGTGGAAGTGGGCACCGCTGCGAAAGCTCCTTCTGGTTCCTGACTTGAATGGAATATGGCGTTGCGAAGGCGAAACTGCGTTAAAAAAGGGAGAACCAGCAGACTTTACCTGGCAATCGACGATCACAATCTCACAATCGTGGTCAAAGATGCTGATCCACCTAAAAACAGAACAATCATCATCTTCAAGTACATCAGCCAGCATTTTTCATGAACAGGGTGTGGGCTACCGGCTACTCTACCAGTATAAAAACGAACCGCGGGCAGATGAATTGGAGCTAAGTAACCATGCCGGATCTGCTGAAATTAAGTTTTCTGAGGATTGCCTGACGGGAGAAGGACATTACTACACCGATCAACACAGAAACACTGTAGGAACGATGTCCTTGAGGAGAGAAGATGTCCACTCGCCTTGATAGATTGAATTCACGGCGTGTTGATGACTATGTTGCTAACGCAAAGCTTCAGAACGAAGTTTATCGGAGAATAAGTAATACAGATTCAGTACGTTATGTGATTGGTTCGATGCAGCCTATAGATCCTGAGTACACGAAAAACACCTATGAGCAGGGTGAGCGCGTATGCAATCAACTCCAGAAGCGTCTAGCCACGAGCTGTGACTATGAGTACCAGGGGTCCGTCACTAACGATACCCATATTCGGGCACGCAGTGACATTGACGTTTTGGTAATAACGCAGGATTTCGAAACGTTGGAGCGTCCTCAAGCCCCCTCCAATCCGTATCAGGGAGATCCAATTCAAGATTTAATTGACCTAAGACAGGATGCTGTTACCTGCCTCAGCGATGCGTTTCCAGAGGCCAATATCGATTCGAGCGGCAGCAAATCAATAGCAATCGATGGGGGGTCTTTGCGACGTAAAATCGATGTTGTCCCGGCGAATTGGTACAACACCAATTTGTATGCAGAGCACAAGAATAAGGTTTTCAGGGGAGTCCAAATACTCGATGCCGAAGCCAAAGCTAGGCTCAAGAACACTCCTTTCTTTCACAACGCGCTCATTAATATGGCAGATTCAAAGTGCAATGGAGGTCTTCGTAAAGCCGCTCGCCTCATGAAATCTCTAAAATACGATAGCGACAATGTTGACCTTTCAAGCTATGACATAGTCTCCATCGCCTACAATATTCCGCAAGACAAACTGAATGTACCTTTCGGTGGAGACCTTCAGATTCTTGACGTTTGTTTCGAGTACTGTTTTCGTTTGTATCAGGACGAAAGCTTGCGATCCTCAATTGAGGTGCCGGATGGCCATAGAAAGGTTTTTACAGAAGGACATGCCACTTTGAAAGGATTGGTTGAACTCACGTTAGAGTTGAAACAACTTCTTGACGATGTTCTGAAAGAGAACGAGCGGTCCTTCACGAAGCTTGCTGAAGCAAGAGTTGAATACTGATCTCACTCTGTTTAAAACTGATGGAATAACAAGTGGTGCAGAACTAAAGAGAATCAAGGCTTAGCTGGAGGGTATGCCGGTCTTGTTCTACCAGTCGATAGAGAGGAGAACCTTGTCTAGGTGAACCAACAAGAACTAACAGAACTTTACTGTATTAAGCCTCAGAACTTTAGCTGGTTTTTGGGTGCCGGTGCCTCACGAAGTGCTGGCCTGCCTACCGCAACAGACATCATCTGGGATCTAAAGCGTAGATTCTATTGCCGAGAAGAAAATCAGGACATTTCTCGGCAGGATATGCAAAACCCCGCTGTTAGAGATCGCATCCAGTCCTTCATGGATTCTAATGGCTTTCCCGCTGAATGGGCTGACTCGGAATACACCGAATATTTTGAGCGTATCTTTGGCTCAGACCTAGAACGCCAGAGAAGATATCTTCGCGCTATTCTATCCGAGGACAAGTTATCTTTGTCTGTCGGAAATCGAGTTTTAGGTGCTTTGCTCGCCGGTGGATATTGCAGAACGGTTTTCACAACTAACTTCGATTCGGTTATTGAGAAGGCAGTTGCAGAAGTGAGTGGTAAATCCATTGCTGCATACCATCTTGAAGGAACGACAGCAGTTAACGAAGCCATCAACAATGAAGAGTATCCAATTTACTGTAAGCTCCACGGTGACTTCAGGCACGAGAGCTTGAAAAACCAAACTTCAGAGTTGCAAGATCAAAATGCTCAACTCTCAAAAGCATTCATGAATGCTTGCAGTCGGACTGGGTTAATTGTTGCGGGGTATAGCGGTCGCGATGCCAGCGTAATGGAGTTGCTTTTTGAGGTTCTCAAACGACCCAATCCCTTCCCGCATGGCCTGTTCTGGACTGGGTTAAAGTCTCACTCAGTGCCTGAAATCGTTTATGAGTTGCTAGAAACAGCAAACTCCGTCGGAGTAAATGCCAGTTTTATTCCAATTGAAACATTCGACACTTTATTGCTAAGAATTTGGCGAAATGTCGATGACAAACCTGAGACTCTCAATGCAAAGGTTCAAAAAAACAGTTTCTCAAAAGTTAGCATCCCGTTACCCAATCCCGGTAAATCCAATATCATTTTGCGAACCAACGCACTTCCCATTGGCTCTCTTCCTAGCAAAGTCCAAAAAATTCACTTGTCTAAAAACATGGAGATTGAGGAGATTCGCCAGTTGGTAGGCAAATTCTCGAACTCCCTTATTTTGAAGAGTTACGAGCCTTTCTATTGTTGGGGCAAGAAAGAAACTATCGAAAAAGCATTCGGTGATGCTCTAAAAGACATTGAGGATGTTGATATTTCTGGTGAGCTTTCGACTTCGAATGTCTCAAGTTTGAAGGGCTTTTTCGAGCAGGGTCTGTGCCAAGCTGTGATCAGAGGAAAACCACTTCTTACAAGGAAGAGGCATAACCAGTCCTGGCTGATTGCTGATCGTCATGCCGAAGACAAGTACTTATTGGAATCTTTATATGAGTTGGTAGGACATGAGGCCGGCGACATATCAGGCCTGTTTACTCCTGCGACTGAGTTCAACCCCAAGTCTGAGCAAGTCTCATGGGCAGAAGCTTTGCGCGTTAGTATAGATATCAAAGACGACAGGGTATGGGTTCTGATTGACCCAGATATTTGGATTTGGCCTCCCCGTGCTAAAAGACTAGCGACAACGTTCTTGGACAAGAGGAGGGGCGACAGGTTTAACAAGAAATACAACAGCCTGTTGGATGCGTGGATCAAAATATTGTTTGAGAGCGATGATCCAAAATCTGAGATAAGAGTGGCTCCTTTTTCTTCACCAGAGTCTCCAGAAAATCCTATGTTTGTAATCGGAAGAAGAACGGGGTTTACCAGAAAATGACCCAGAGCGAATTAGGAGCGTATACAACGATACCAGAGCCAGACCTTGTTTTTTCAAACTCCAAACGTCACAAGCATCCGCTACTGGGTCTGATTGACTACGGACCATACAGTCTCAAACTTGGTGCGCCGAGCAAGCTTCGTATTGCCATCATGAGCCCGGCAAGCGACCTGAAAAAGCTTGTAGGGCTCGTGAATGAACTACAGTCTAGTGCTGCTCCCAAGGAAGCAAAAAACTATTATCCTCGCTATCCCGGCTTTAAAGAGGTTTTTCGTATCCCGGTTTTGCCCCTTAGTGACGAGTTGCAAGTCACCTTCCCGGATGACTTGGATACTTTGGCTGGGAATAGTGACCAGGTTGGACTCGCCGACGCAGTTTTCCAATGTGTATCCAGGCTAAAAGCTGTTCGAAGTAATTTTGATGTGCTCTTGATTTTCTTGCCTGAGAGTTGGAGTAAATGCTTTGAAGGCGAAGATTTTGATCTTCACGATTACCTGAAAGCTTTTTGTGCGCTATCAAATATACCGATACAAATTGTGAGACAAGCAACCTTTGCGAGGAGTTGCCGCGCTAATGTCATGTGGGGTTTGAGTGTGGCACTTTATGCAAAAGCAGGCGGTATTCCATGGAAACTAAATTCGTTAAACCGCGATGAGGCTTTTATAGGTATCAGCTATGCCATGAAAAATTCCGCTGACGGAATGACTTACAGCACTTGTTGTAGTCAAGTCTTTGATCCTGAGGGAACCGGATTCCGGTTTGTTGCCTATGATGCGAAGGAGTACACACAAGACGCTAGTAAAAACCCTTATCTTTCCTACTATGAGATGCAATCAGTGCTCTCTCGCAGTCTTGAGATATATCAGAGCGGCTACACTGGTGGTCTTCCGAAAAAGGTAACAATTCACAAAAACACACCGTTTAGAGATGAGGAGATTTTGGGTGCGCTAGATAGTTTTAGGGACGGAACTGAGGTTGAGTTAGTGCAAATCGTGCGTTCGGTTGAATGGAAGGGCATTCGATTTGATAAAGGGAAACCTCACAACTACCCGATTCAGCGCGGGACTGTTCTTCCCATTGAAGACAATGAGGCCCTGCTTTGGACGCAAGGAAGCGTCAAAGGGGTTCATGTCGATAATCCAAACTTCAATGTTTACAAAGAGGCGCCGCTAAAACCGACGCCCTCCCCAGTACTGATACGTCGTTTTACAGGCGCTGGTGGTTGGCATGAGACGTGCCAAGGGATATTAGGTTTGACGAAGATGGATTGGAACAACAATACACTTTACAAAAAGCTGCCGGTCACACTGGTTTACTCAAAAGCATTTGCAGACATACTGCAACAAAACCCAACCATGATTGACAGCGTTTATGATTTCAGGAATTTCATGTAACGGGTCTTTTCACTAACCTTGTGTCCTGTTCTTAAGATTTTCGAGGCTTGAGGCGTCCTCCACGTCGGGTTATCGGCCTAATCGACCAATCAAAATCCGGTTTACCTTTGTCGCAATTCCAATGCGTGCATTCATATCCAATTGTTCGGAACTCGAATGGGTGTTTCCCGCTTAGCGCGTCACTTGCTATCTGATAGAGGTGAGTGGTACCTCTCCACCGATTGCAGTTTGGGCAATGGCAAGCATTGTCTCTAAAATCGTCTACGCCTTTATGAGTTTTTCTTATATCAACGCCAGCTTCATTCGCTAGTTTTATTTCAGCCGGACTGAAATCCCGTGGGCTGAAAACAGGACCATCAGGGTTTACGTCATTGTAAAGCCCGCCACTATTGGGAGCGCCGAAGCCTAGCGCTATTTTCATCGGTGCCCTACACGCGTAGCACTCACATTCAACGACAATGAGCTTTCGCTCTCCCATGTGCTGCCCGCAATGCGGACATTTTGGGTTTGGGCAAGCATCTACACTATCTGGTTTTGAAAGTCGTTTTTCTACGTCGAAGAGCTCGGTCTCGCAACTAAGATTGTATTGAATCAGGATTATCTTGTTTTCGCGGTAGTAACTGAGCACCGCCAGTTCCGGTGCATGAGTAACCACGATTTCAACAACCGCCAGGACGTTGCCTTTGGCATCGAACAATGCAATGTCTGGAATGCAGGGGCCAAGGTTGTATTCTAGTTTCGCCTTATTTGCTTGTTTTAAGAGATTTCGGCCCGAGTGTGTTCCCCGGCATTTTCCACAATTCCAGGATATTTTTATCTCTGCGTCTTCCGATGACTTTTTGTTAATCAGTTGATAGGCCAGGGTTTTAAACCCAAAGTGAAGTACTGATTCCGGTGTGCAATTTGCGTTTAAGGCTTTGTGAGAAAAATGAGGGCGCTTGGAATTAGGTCCCGTGTTTCCGCTTCTGCGCAGAATCATTTTTCCGCCGCACTGAGGGCAGAAATACTCCTCACCTTTTGGTGCGTCAATCGCCGTTACCAGTTCTTCAAACTTGTCTTTGGCGGCGGCATACAGAATTGAACGCTTCTTAGGCACTTGTTGTTTGGCGCTCGCTCGCCAAGATTAAAAATCCCAGCATATTAGAAAAAACTCAAAAATGTGAGAGATCTGAGAGATGTGAACTTGATTAGAGGCCGGTCTGCGTAGCGCAGACTTCCTGGTTTTGTACTTTTCTAAGGGGTTGCAGCCCCTCGCGCAGGCAAGCCGTATCCCCAACCTTCCGCATTTCGCTTTCAGCTTCATTTGTGCAGGCCGGGTGATCCCCCTCGGCATTGCCCTTGCTACCCCCAGCTTCTCGCCGAAGCGGCAGATCCGCATGCGGATTTGAAATAACTTTTAAGGAGCAAGGAAATGACCACACTTTACGCACAGCCCTATGATATCTCAGCAACCGGTTTTTATTTTGAAAGCACGGTGGAGTATTCAGAAAAAGCAGCTAGAAACAAAAATGACTTTGGCGGCATTGTCGAAGAATATGAAATCCAGTTTATTGATGGAGAAGAGCTAGATTGTGATCTGGCCCAGGCCATTTGTTTATCGCAAGCGAACTACCCCAAGTTCTTTGAGCTTTGTGAAAACCTGGATGGTCACGACAAGATTTTATTCATCATTGCCCTTGGAGAATGTGGGTATGACTTTGACCCGGATGTGACCGACCCATGCAGCGAATATGAAATCGACCTGTACGAAATGGGCAGCATGAGGGAACTGGCTGAATACTTTGTAGATGAAGGCTTGATGGGCGAAATCCCAGCTACGCTTGCAAGGTATTTTGACTATGATGCGTTTGCGAGGGATCTCAGCATAGAGTACTCAGAAGTTCGAATTGCCGGGAATAACTACATCTATGCCTGCGGATAAAACTGCAGGCAAAGCCCGCTAATTTCTAGCGCTAAACCAAGGTTTACTCTGTCGTGATCGATAAAAGCCAATTTTATCGATCACTATTAGCTTGATTATGATCTATAAATGGTCTATTTATAGATCATGAGCGAGAATAAATGGAACTGGGAACAAGGCAATTGGCCTAATTTTGTCTTTGATTATAATGCTTTAGCGCCTTTTGAGAAGCGCTTCCAGCGGGAATCGGGCACTTTGTTTGGCAGTGTTAAGCACATAGCCGGAGATGATCTCGATCAACTCACTATCGAGATACTAAGCCAGGAAGCAGAAAAGACCTCTGCAATTGAAGGGGAGCAGCTCAACAGAGAGAGCCTGCAGTCCTCAATCCGGAAAAATCTCGGGCTTGATCCAGGCCGGGCAATCAAAAGCACACCAGCAGAGATCGGCATTTCCACATTGATGGTGGAGGTCTATCGGTCCTTCCAAGCAGAGCTAGATCATCAAGCTCTGTTTGACTGGCATAAACTAGTTTGTAATGGGCGAACTGACTTAGAAGTAGTAGGGGGTTACCGCGAACACGAGGACCCCATGCAGGTCGTGTCCAATCGTCTTGATGTAGACAGCCCCCGTGTCCACTTCGAGGCACCACCATCTACCGAAATGACACGAGAGATGGACGGTTTCTTGAGCTGGTTTGGATCAACAAACCCGCAAGCTGGTGGAGAAATGACCCCGCTGGTGAGGGCGGGCTACGCCCATCTCTATTTTTTATGCATCCATCCTTTTGAAGACGGCAATGGAAGGATAGCGCGCGCAATTTCTGAAAAAGCAATCTCTCAGGACCTTGGCCAAGGGGCATTGCTCTCGCTATCTCAAGTAATCGAGAGCGAAAAGAATGATTATTACCAACAACTCGAACTCCACAACTACACGCTAGATATCACAAATTGGCTCTTGTACTTTTCAGATGTCGTTATAAGAGCGCAGGCACGCACCCAGACTTTGGTGGAGTTTCTTATTGCGAAATCTCGCTTCTTTCAGACCTACGGTGAATTGCTAAACGAACGACAACTCAAAGTGGTAAAGCGGATGTTTGAGGCCGGGCCGGATGGATTTACAGGCGGGTTAAGCTCAAAGAACTATCAATCGATTGCTAAGACTTCGAGTGCCACCGCGACCAGGGATCTAAAGAACCTTGTTCACATTGGCGCACTCACATCTAAGGGAGCACTGAAGGCAACGCGCTACTACCTCAATCTGAATAACTAACCCTAATATCAGATTTCTGAAGTCCTTGAGATAAGCTTGTCAGCTGTCTGCCAACCGTCTCTGATCGCTTGTTCACGATCCTTCCTGCCTGGATGAGTAGAGCTTCCAGAATTGCTGAATCTTTCTGCTGTTGATACAGCCTGTTCGATATTTGCACCCATGAGCCTCATAACGTGCCCGCTTCCTTTATCAGCGGCCAATTCCTCCCTATGCCGTGAGTTGGGATTTAGATAAGTAGCGCCATTCGTATGATGGGATATCTCATGTGCAATGGTAGCAATTTCCCTCCATAAAACTACTCCGGAGCGAGAAGTAAACAGGCGGCTCCTGTCGTAGACGATATTCAGTTCATCGCAAGCAAAAATAGCGTAGGCGTTTGGTGATCTGCCCGGTTCAAAATCCGCCGCGTAAAGCTTGTATTGGTTCCTAACGCCAAGGGCTTCTGATACCCATTCAGTGGCTTTTTCGGCTTCCAGCTTGGGCTCATGGAGCGCCAGGACAGTTTTCGATGCAGGTTCACATGCAAGATCTGGAAGACTATCAGAGCAACCCGTCAAAATCGTGTAGGCTATCAGGAGTATTGGACATAACGGCGATTTCAAATTCATCATAACTATATCCTCGGCTTTATCCGCAGATGTAATAGCCATCGCGGTACATGGTGCATGATGCGTTCTGGAGCTTGAAGTGATCGTCGGGCCCGCGCATAACATCGAGCAATAACTCCACAACGATTAATGCCATCAATAGGAGAACTGTGCCGGTTACAAAGAACCTGACCACTGCTGCCCAGTGAGCCTCAACGAAGAGGATTGCCTCTTTTAATTTAGTGAGCTTCTCCATCTGGACCTCCTTCGCGGTTGCTGTCTGGATGCTCTATGTGGTCAAACTCGTAGTAGAGGCGCTCCAGTGCCTCACTCGGCGTGCGATAGTGAGAGGTGATCGAATCCATCTTCTTGAAGTTCATATAGTCGTACATGGAGGTTCTAGACATAGTGCTACGCATTTGTGCTTCTTGCGGGCTTGTACTAGACGCTGAGATATACATGATCGCGAAGATTATGACCGGAAAAAAATCAACGCTAACGGCCGCTAGCCAATATAGCGAGATAGCCCGCCACTTTTTGTATATCGCGGTATGTTGTGAAATTGGTCGCAGAGCTTTCATGGGCGCATCAGCAACCGCTAGAAAAGATGCGGTAGCTCCCACGAGTGGTGCCATTGTTTTTTCAACATAGCCATTGAGTTTCGTTAGAGCCGCTTCCTGTTTTTCGCGAATCGCAATGTTTGTGGAAAAGTTTGAAGCCATTGCTGAGTCTTCGCCAAGAGTTGATAACTGGCGATCAAGAGACCCTACGATGCTCAGCGTGCTCATCTCACTTTGCAGCCGTGTGAATTGTGCCGACAAGCTGACAAGTTGCTTTTCTTTCTCTTGCAAAGACGCGCTTCCATCCATAACTTTCTTCATGGATTCCAGTAACTGTTCTGATGCAGCCTTTTTTCCAGGCAGTTCTTGAATCTTTGCGCCAAGGGAATGCTCTATCGCTCGGAGCTTGTCCTTAATCGCGATGAGAGCTGAGTGCACAGCGCCCGTACCTGGCGCTCCAGAGAAATACCCATCATCTTGCTCAGCTTTTATTGCCCACTCAAATGCAACGATTGCTAGAGCTAAATCATTCTGAAACCCAGCCAGTTCTTGCGAAACATGATAAGTGCGCGCATTCTCATCTTGCATGTCACCAATCCCATCTTCTAGGTAGGCAGTCTTTGCCGGAACCCCACCGAACTCCAATGCGTTGTATTGACTCGAGGCGGCAAGGATGAAACACAAAAATACAATCGTGACCGCAACCAATGCATTACGGGTTCTCTGTTGATAGTCAGATGTCACAGCCTTCAGCAGGATCGCCCATCCAGCAGAAATCGCGCCGCCGACTGCAATGCCGAAAGCAACTGCCTTCAAGACGTCTCCTACTGTTTGCGCATCTACAGCCATTCCGCTGGCAGTGAGGATTGTACTGACCAGGCAGGCAATCCCGATGGCCTGCATCACTTGCGGAAATGCTCCCAGGTTATATCTGATATGTATTGGTGCATTCATAAACTGTTTCCTCCATTGCTGTTGCCATTCGACGGGGGCGTGGGCGGACTTACTGACGCATCCCTGAAATCAGCGCTGAGGTCTATCTCAGCGTCAGGCTGATCGGCTTCGCTACCACTCTGCTCAACCGGCGGTGATTGGGTTTCCGCCATTTCGGATGACTGCCCCTGTGTTGCTTCGCCGAAGTGATCACTCATAGTGGTGCCGAATTCTCGCAGGCCTTCTCTCGACAGTTCTGCTGATTCATAAATAGCCTCGCGACCTTGGATGTATCGCGTGTGACCCGCATCAAATTCCGCTTTAAGGTCCCGCATCTGAGTGCTTCCACCCATGTCGAGAGAGGGCGCTTCAGGCGTCGCAGCGATGCGTTTCTTTTCTTCATTCCAGAGATCCTCATTGCGCTCAAGCGCGTTATCCCTGGCGTCTGTCAGTTCCATCTCGAACTGCACGGTCTCTTTGAGATCCGGTCTGTTCTTTTCGCTCATTTCAACGTACCTATGTTGGTTGGACTCCGCCCTATTGGAACTCAGCTCCAAGGCGGGCATTCCTCATGAATTCCTCACCTATCCGCCAAAAGCTGGTGATCAGAGATCACCTGCATCTTTAGCCCAGAGATCCTCGGGGTTTGCCGAACTGCCCTTACCAGTGCCGGTCTTGCCATCGACAAGGGCCAGGGCAGCGTTCAAGTGCTGGAGGCTTTTTTCTGAAACGCGATTGCCGTAGATGGCGCAGACGGGTTTCTTGATCCCATTGCTTTCAATGGAGATCACGAAACTGCGCTGCCAATATCGGCGCAGGAAAAACAGCTCTGAGTTGAAGAGACTTCGCAGAAAACGGTGAATGTGTTTTTCCATCTCGCCGTAGGCGTGCTCTTTTCTGAGCCAGCGATGCGGGAGACTGCGATCAATGCGCACAGGGAAAATCAGAAATTTTAGGAAGGTAATTTCCTGCGCTGTAACACGAATTCGTCTTCGCGCAGACAGAATTCGAGCATAAACAAAGTAACTGACCGGGAAAGTAATCAGCGGTACAGCGATTGTTGTAAACAACCAAAGATAGAGATCGCTTGGTTCGCGATTCAGTACGTCAAAAACTTCGGACTTTATCCTCTCTGGAAATGACCAGGATGCGTAGATTGCGCCAATCCAAGTACAGATTGTCGTTGCAACGACTAACCAGTCCCGTGCGACAGCACGGAGGGGTGTCAAGCCGTGGAGAAATATGTTCTTAACCATCATGAAATTCCTTGAAGTTGTCGGGGAAACAATTTTCAAGGAACCTGCTGCGAGCTATTCCTCATGTTTTCCTCACTCGCTCTACATAGGTCCACAGAGCTAGAGATGAACAAGTGAGCAATCCACCACTAGAAGCTGATCAGTGCGTAGATCGTTAAAGAGAGTCTATGAGATAAAGAATGAAGGTAGCTCAAAATTTTCTGACCGCCAGATAGGAGATGTGATACGGCCTGGGTTTCCATCAAGAACTCGATCAAAAGAGAGGCATTGCCAGCGACTACGGTAATTTAGGGGACCGTTTATGGTCTGCTATTTGTATTAATGTTGATAGATATTTGGAGCATTTAAGACACGGAAGAGCTACCTATCACTGTTTAAACAGTCGAGTTATCCCTTGTAGGTCCTCTATGTCAGTGTAATATTCGCCCGACGTGAATGGATCATCTTCCCCTGCACATAAGTAAGTGTGCTTTAGCCTTAACCCAGTAACATCTCGAATTTCTACTTGGGATCTAGTCTCCCCTGGAAAGTTGTTGGCGAAGTCGAGCACGTACAGCGCATTTGCCGCGCCATCATAAAACGGAAAGACTATCTCATTGATTAGGTCACCAAACTCGTAGAGGTTAAGCCGATTGTATTCTTCTTGAGTGAATCTTTGGGTGTAGAAGGTGTTAGAAAGATTTAGTCTCGACTTACCCCAGGGATGACTTTCGCGGGGAAGATAGATGTCTAATGACGAAGGGACTTTGTTATGTATTTCTATCCCGTTGATTGATAGTGGGTCAATGTGATTTTGGACATAATATGTTGCTCTATCCATCCAGGCGAGTAGCGATAAGGCTACCATTGATGCTGCGAGGCCAATGAAGTCGTCGTCGTAGAACTCTTTCCCCACTAATCGAGTGACTTCGATCGCCCAGCTATCGGCACTAAACTCTCTGGAGTGTTTTAGACCATATCGATCAAAGTACGCCTCGACTAGTTCATCGGGAATCCCCGCATCTTTGTATATATTGCTAAATGTTGAGTAGAAATGCTTGTAGACCTGTAGTGTCCAGTCTCCGGAGAGGTTCGACTCGAAGTGATCTTCGAATAGGTGAGAAAGCTCGTGAGCAATGAAAAAGCTTAGCATCAAATCTCGGAATGAACTAAACAGAGCTGGATGCGTTGAAGCATGTTTGAATAAACCCGAGAACCTATACTTCTCTCCTAAAGCTATCGAAGCCAGGACATAGGGAAGAATGTCTTTGTGAAACGTTTTGTCAAATGCACTCTTGAAAAAACTTTTCTTGAACGCATCTCTTGTTGAAACACCATCTAAGTAGGTGAGGACATCGCAGTAGATGTTTGCGATCTGGCCAGTGTCTGTCACAAGGTTTCGGCTCATTAGAATTGCGTATCTCTCGCTTGAGAACTTTGTTATCGCGGCATGTGGCCTGTACCCCTGAGACGTTGCGATGATAAGTTTTTGGGGTCTTCTTAGCTGAGGGTAAAGACCAATAATCTTAGTGATTGCGTAGAGTGGTGTACTCAACGCCATCACAACATCAGCTGGTTCTCTCTTTGTGAACTCTATTGGCCATTCCTTCTGTAAGTCCCTGACTTGCTTGATATGTTTATCGATAATTTTTCCATGTTTATATTCCATCGAACAGCAATGAGGATGGTTATCAATGAACTCAACAACTTCACGGTTAGTGACGTCAGAGTCGTTAAGAAGACGGTGAAACTCGGTGACTTGATTCGACGATAGAAAATTGTGAAGAATGTTGTCGTCACCCTCAAGTTGCAGTCGTTCCAACTCATTAATCAGTTTTTCTTCATCTGTTGCCATATAACTCATCAATAAGCCTAATTGTCTGCTTCTAGAGGTTAGCTGAACCTAGAACCTCTGACTAATGCTTCCGAATTTTGGTCGTGGTGGTGTCGGGTAGAAGCGAGGTGGTCGAGTACCGCACGGAAGGTAACAGTAGAGTCCCAAGGTATTTCCCACTGAAAGGGGAATCCCCGCTGATAGTAGAGACCTTTACGGCGATACCAATATGCTTGGAACGCGTTTCGACTAGTCAACATACGAGAGCACAAGACTGGGTGTTATTGGGGATCGAAAACTAGATAACTAGTAGCTCTATTTTTCCAGGGACCGTTCTCGCTATTCGCCCATTCTTCCAAGTTCTGGTATCCATCTTTTCGTGCTTGGTCATCCTCAAGTGCATAGAGCCTTGCGCATAAATCGCTTTCCTCTGAGTAGGGAAAAGCTAGTTCATGTGGCAAGCTAAATCGCCAATTAGAAACAAGGAAGTCACAGCGACCAGAATCTATCAGCCACTCGACTTGTTCGATTGCTCGAATTGCTGTTAACTGGTGTAAGGCAGTCATTTGATTTTGAGGGTTTACAACATTTAGATCAAAACCAGAATCTATGTATTCGCGAATAAAATCCTTGTCGAACGTCTCCAGTTCGCAAGCCGTTAAAAATCTAAAGCCAAGCTCGAATAAAAATCTCTCTTGAGTTTCAGTTTCAGTTCCTAAATCCATTTCATTTTCATCTTTCTCATCCTCTACCCTGAGGATGGTTGGAAGTTTCGTTATAAACTCAATCAACTGAAAGTTCTCCAGCGGATTAACACCTTCGCTTGAAAGACCAAATGAAATCGATATCTGGCCTGATTCTCTTAGCGTATCCAGAAGGCGGTTTCTAAGCGAGTTTGACTGATTATCCGCAATCAATCGCATATGGCTTTCGAATAGCGCGTCGGTACCTTTTAGTCGTTTACGTATCACTAGTTCACCAGGATTTGCAAGTTACTTAGGGTTTAGCGAGAAATTTCAAAAGGTTAGCCGAGTTCGAGAGAGAAGTCTTTTCGGCAAAAGCATCAACCAAATCGAATGTGTTAACGCTGCTGTCAATGTAGTTTACGTCTTCAAGGGCAGAACAAGTAAAGACTGTAACCTGGCCTTTGCCCGCGTAAACATCGTCATTCATGGCGCTAGAAATCAAAATGCGTGTCTCATTTCGCTCTTCGTTTCGTAGCATAAAAACAATTGAAGTTGACTCTGTGAGCATGGCTTTACCGGAATACGTTAAATAGTTTCCCCCATCATTTCTTTGAATGAACTTCACGTTGTACACGAGTCTATTTTCTGTGTCGCTTAGTTGCAGGTTGTAAGTCAAGCTAGGGTGAGTTTTCCGTTTACCCTCGTACACTTCGTTAAATGGTTTGTCACCAATGTATTCGGTTATATATTGAGAAGGATTGAGAAAATCAGCCATAAAATCGAATATACGGTTGATGCGAGCGCCACTTGAGACAAGCCGTGAATAAATGCTCTCGCCATCTCTTAACCAGACATACGCGGCCCACTGGAAGCCGGGGACGTCAATTGTTTGTTCTTTAAGAATAAACTGCCTGAATCTATCATCTCCAGGAATTTCGATGTTCTTGACTGGACGAATGTTATCCGGCAGCTGTTGTCGTTCTTCCGCGCTAAGTTCATCAAAATACGTAGAGATAGAGATCCACATTTTGCTGTAAGAGTAACCGCGATTGGCTTTCTTTTCCGCGACATATACAGAATGTAAGGCTTCTTGAAGCTCATAAGTTTCAATTGGAATTTCAGTCATTGAAATACTCATATCTCTCTAAAATCATGATTCTCTTCCCTGCAATCATGACTAGTTGTCTCTTTTGAGGGTCATCACGCGCAAAAGTTCTGGCAATTTCATCTCCAGTCATTAGCGGGTATTGCTGTTCATTTACAATCGTGCCGCTTAGCCCCGTGGATTTTTGGTCAGGCGTTACTTCCGACTTCCGGGTGGTTTGAATGATTGTTTGGCCTAAGCGCTTAGAAATGTATTCAGTTGTGGTCACATCTACATTCCCAAAGCAAATTGTAACCCCTGCATTCGCAGCAAAGCTTTCAAATCTCTCACCGTAAAGGGCCTTTCCTTGACCCATATCTTGAAGTATCACCCACATCTTGACCCCTAGTGAAGCAACTTGACCCGCAGCGTCCTGCAGGCATTGCATGAAACCCAAGACAGGAAATTCATCGAGTGCAAGCAGGATGGGAATTTTGGTTTCAGTTTCATTCCGTTCTACTGAATCAATGAATTGATTGATCATGAGACGGAGCCAGCGGTTACACATCCCAATCCTGGTAGCAGGGAGGGCGAGATATACACTGAGACCTGGTTTGTGGTTTTTGAAATCAAAAATATCAAAGCTTTTCTCATCCTCAATGAGTACATTCTTCATGGATCTGAATGTTAGAAAGGTCGTGTGCCGTTGAGCGGTTGATAAAACGCTGCCACGCTCTTCGGTGCTTTTGTTGTAAAACCCTCTGATCGCACCCAACATGTGCTCAGCAACATCTTCGCATTCACTCCCTCTCAAATGCTGAACACAGTCTTGTACGTGCCTGAGGAGAATGGGAAGGTGAACCGTTTCACTTTCCTTTTCTGGATGAGGGTAGTCTTTAAACAACAGAGCATTTTCAATGTAAGAACGAACGGTTATCAGATTTTTGCTGGAGCTCTCGATACTTGGACTGAGAGCGACAAAGAGGATAACACCCATAATCAGGTGTGAAGCACTCTCATTCCAATGGGGATCTTTTTCTTGACCTGAAGAAACGACGAGCCCGTCAGTGATCTGAAGCGCATCTTCGATAATGAAGGGATTGTCTGGAGTTAGAATTTTCATGGGGTTGAAAGTCCCGCGATACTCCGCTGCAGGACCTGTAACCTTCAAGAAGGGATCAAGAACAACCACTTTTTGTCCGAGCGCAGCGCGCTCAGGAGCAGATTTTTCTGCAAGCTCTCCCTTCGGATCAGTGCAAAGCACACTGCCTGGATACAGGTGCAAATTCCCTATAAGAGTGACTGACTTGCCAGCTCTGGAGCCTGCGATTGTAAGAACATGGCGATTGTCTTCGAAACCAATGAGTTGGTCATCAATTTTACCTAGCAGGATCTTCTTTCCGGGGTTTTTAGGATCGTACCTGAGGTCGGCACTTGCTTTAACTTTGTGGGGATTCATGAAACGAGACTGAGGTGCAGTCTGTTCATCAAAATACTTGGTATCCACCCCTCTGGGGATGGTTTTCATCAATGGATGTGTTGAATCGCTCATGAATTCCTTTTCTGTGGTGCGTCAGAACCAAATAAGAAGTGTATTTATACACAATATGGAGGGAAGCTGCTTGCAGCTCCCCGCTTATTCTTGCTGGGGGCTTGTCCCCCGCTATTTGCAAGTCCCCCCTTGAAGAAGGGTCGCGTTATAGGCGCTGCGCCCAAAAACTTTTCCTCGCTTCGCATCAGAAAACTTTTTGTGCTCCGGGACCATGTTGCGAATGCTCCGCCGCTAAATTCTTGGCTGGCATGAATTTAAAGGAAACGGCCCACCTCGGGCGAGGTTGCCATTTCTTAAATTCAATCTCTAAAGCGAAAGGAGCAAGAAAATGAGCGAAGAGAATGAAACAAAAACACAGGGAAATACTGATTCCAGTAACAAAGGAAAAGCCCCTGATTATTGGGCGGTGCAATATCGCCTGATTGCCAAGGAAGATGGGTGGGCGGAACGCTCAGAGCGCATCGGCGCTGCCTGGTCCAAAGAAAATGGCGGAATTACTTTCAGGCCTGCTGGACGGCAAATCATCGATGATGATATTCACTTTGTAATCAATTCTGATCACAGTGAATAACTCTCTCCAAGGGGGCGCGTTCGCGCCCCCATTTTTTCTATTGGGTGCTCTTCCAATCTCGTTTATGTGCTGTGGGATCGCGTTACCGGTTTTCAGGTGATTCTCAATGAAAGCCTTGTGATTTGGCAGTTACTACCCCTACAGAGCTTCTGGACGGCAATCTGGGTCAGAGAGTTAATCGGTAGACCTATCCAAGAGTTTCGCGAAGGCTTTCCTACCTGACCCAGATCGCCGCGCCCTGAAACCTTCATTGGATTTCACGGCGAAATTACCCGATTGCACGGAAAAGCCTTGTGCGTCGTTAGAATGCCTTGGACTATTTCATACTCGGGCGAGCATTAACTCACCATCATCCACGCAGGCAATCCGCACGCCGTGCCGGGACTGGGCAAGTAGACCGCAGCTTGGACAGACATAATTAGCGTGTTTGCCGCTCTTCGATGAGTTCTTCGCCTTACCTAGATCAAAGGAGATGTTTCGCCAGGTAAGGAGCTGAGATCTGATGTCTAGCTCATCGGCTGCTTTTTCAAAGACGCCGCCCGCGATTACGATCTGATGGATCGTATCTCCTGTCTCGCGCCCGCCTTCTTCGCCTGTTTTAGAAGGCTGTAATCCGATCTCAAGCATTTTTTCGGCGAATTCGCGGTTGTGATAAACCCCGCGACCAGGGTTGCCGAAGTGATGCTGATCGATATGAACCATCTGGTGCACGAAAATCGCTAAAAAATCCTTTGGATTGTCCGCGCAATAGAGCAGGGGATTAATTGTAATCTCATCGCTCTTCTTCCCATCGCGCCGATCATACGACCCAATAGAAAAATATCCGCCTGATCCCTTATAAGGCTTTAGCGTGATCATGCAGTTAGGGAGCCTGAACTCGAAAAGGCGCTTGTTGAAATGCTCATAGATGGCTTGAAGGTCCTCGCTCATATCAAGTGATGGCTTAGCGTAGAGATCGACCCGGATATCTTTGTTTGTAATGCGCATTACACACTCGCTATGGCTTCAAAAAGATCGCGCTTAAGCGCCCCTTAGTGCCGCCCAGTATGGGCTTCTCGAAAAGGGGGGCTTCCTCACACATTCCTCAACGCCCCGTCGCCTGGTTAAGAGTTTCTTAATAAATTCACACCTATGCTGGAATGAGAGGGGAGTTTACATATTTGGGCCGTGGGGAGGCTCAGCTATCGCCTCAAAAACAAGCCCTGGAGCGAGGGGCATAAATCAAAACTACAAAAAGGAGGAACGGTAATGAGCAAAACTATGGAAAAAATTACAGAGATAAAAAATCACACAAGGTGTGCGCGGTATCACCGCGCCCACCTTGGGGGGGATTTCACATCCCCCGCTGACCCCCCTGTGGTTTCACTAACCACAATCCAAGTGGGAACTTGCCTTGCGTTAAGTGAAGATGTCATGGTTCCTGCAACTGGGCAGGGGCAATGCCAGCAACAACGCCTTGTTGCACCGTGCTCAGGTAACCGGCACCTGATAGGCCGCTAAGGAATTTCGGTTTCCTTATAACCATCAACCAGAAACACTTTCTGGACTGTAGATGAGTTCCATGAGGAAACGCCGAGGAAGATGAGTCATTTTCCTCAGCTAAAGTGGCCGTCATGGAAGATAAGCCCAAGAAAAATCGCCTAGGCCCGATCCCCTACAGGCCGCCAGTAAGTTTGCGAGATCAATTCCACGCAGAAGTGGAAGCGTCTGGTAAAACAACAAACGCATTTCTTACTGATGCATGGACTGGTCAGGATTCGGGCAAGAAAGGTCGGCGTATCAAGCTGAGTGAAGCGCTTGCTGGAAAAATGGTGGGCTTGTTGGGAAGAATAGCTCAAGACGTTCGCACCATACGGCAAAGGATCGGTGAACTTAGCCAGGACAATATCCAGCGGTTGATTGCGTTGCTCACGAGAATAGAAGAGAGGCTCGCGAGCATCGAATTCCGCCTCATCGAAATCCGTTGGGCTCTCTTCAAGCTTTTAGGCCGAAAGCCGTAGAGCATGATTATCTGGTCTACTCAACGAGGAAATGGCCAAGATGTAGCAACGCATTTCCTAAACTCTCTAGACAATGAAGTTGTTGAGTTACTTGAGATTGTAGGTTTCGTCTCAGAAAACCCGCATGGAGCAATGGCAGAAACCCAGCTCCAGGCAGAGACCATGACCAAGTGCCGCAACTACATCTACTCAGTTGCGGTCAATCCTGATCCCAAGCAACCTGCGTGGACCGAGGAGATGCGCATTGACCACAGAGACCGGATGTTTCAGGCACTAGGTCTCGACGGGCAGCCTTATTTTGCAGTCAGGCACGTTAAACACGGTAGAGAGCATTATCACTACGCGATATCTCGCATAGATGCCGAGAACGGAAAGGCCATTCATCTTTCCTTTGATCATGACAAGCAAATGAAAGTCTCACGATCATTTTGCAGAGATTGGGGTATCGAACTCCCCAAAGGTTACGAGAAGGGGCTCAATGAGCGCTCAGGCGAACAGCTCCTCCTTCATGAAAAACGCCAGCAAGAGATAACTGGGATATCCAAGGAGGAGCGGAAAAAAATTGTCACAGAACTTTGGCAAAGATCAGATAGTGCTAAAGCGTTTGTCACAGGACTTGAGGAGCACGGCTATATCCTTTGCACAGGAAAGCGCGACTACGTGCTTTTAGATTACTACGGCGGAATGAATGCGCTGCCAAGATTGGTTGCTGGCAGAGAAATTCGCATTGCTGATATTCGAGATAGGCTGAAGAAAGATTTTCCACCGGAGGAGCTTCCTGATGTCGAGGAGGCGAAGAATGAGATCGACAAATACAGGAGCGAGACAGAAAAGTTTGATGAATTTGGCGGATTGAAATTCAAGAAAGGTCAACTAGAGTGGGCTCAAAAACGCAAACAAGCAGACATTGAGCGGCGTCAGATTGAGCGCAAGAAAAGATACGATAAAGAAGAAGAAACCCTGCTGGATCTCCAGAGGGGGAAGAGAAACCAGCTACGACGTGAATACTTCTTGCAAAGAGACGCGATAAACCATGAGCGAGAACAATCACAAAGAACAGGTGTTGCTGCGGTTTTCGCGAGATATTCTGGGTATGAACTCTTTGAGCAAAAACGCCAGCGTTTTCAAGATCATCGCCGATTACAGGAATATCAGCGAGAAAAAGAGCTTTTAGTACAAAAGCAGAACATGCAAACCCACCAGCTCCAATTGCAGCAAAAAGCTCAAATTGATGCTCTGGAGCGAGAAAAGATTTCCCTTGCCCAAGTAGCCAAAAGGGAGAAACAAGCGCTCCAGACGCAAAATTTGAGAAATGAGCGCATGATTCAAAGGAAGGGACCGGAGCATGTCCCCTCGAATGTATTGGAATACAGCCCCTGGCAGGGACGAAAAGCTAATCTTCTGAAAGCAAAGAACAAGTTCGTGGAGATGGTAGAGGAAAAGATCAAGCCACTCGGTCGTAGCGTGAAAAACGAGCACCAAGAAGAGAATGCCAATCAGGCACGTAGTCCAGATCAAGTACCAGAGCAACCAGAAAAGAATCTGCGTCACGATTTTGATGAGGCTAGAGTTGAAGCGCCTGCTCCTGTGACCCGAGAACCGGATATCAGACCAAATCAATCTCAAGAAAATGGAGGTCCTAGCCTAACCCGTTAAGGAAAATGATGATGAAAACCTATGATGAAAACTCAAATATTCGGCGCTCCGCCCTCCAGGACCGACAGATCGAAGAGAGAGCAAGTCTTCGCAACTCTCAATCGGCTTCGTTGGCACGTACAGAAAGTGAGAACGAGAGATTTTACGGTGAAAATGCAGAGCACCTTGAGGCTGAAATAGAAAGGCTCGCAGAGCGCCTCAATCAGCCGGGACTGAGAGGCGCGCTGACCAGGATAATGTCTGGGAGTTCCGACCGAGAGCAATTAGAGTGCGCGTCCAAGTCCTTGGAAAGCATTCATCAAAGAACCGGAGAGAGGCTGGGCGCTGTTGAGACTACCTTTGAACAACGTAGCGAGGGCCTTGGAATAAAGCACGATTTGCAAAAAGAACTGCTTGAGATGGACATCGAAAAAGATTCCTTTCAAGAAAATAAGGAAATTCAGCCCCCTGAGCCTGCCCAGCCGAGCGACTTCAGCAATACAAATTCTCCTGGAAGATCATTGTGAACCAGAGTTTCTCTTGAGGAAATGATGAGGAACTGAGTTCTACCGCCTTTGCTACCTTACTCGCAGTTGATGAGAAATTCAGTGAAGAAAACTTGAGTGAGTATCCGCCCATACTAATCAAACTAGCTGATGCCCCACGGTATTTAGGGCTTGGTCGCCATAAGTTCGATGAACTGGTGCGTCCCTATGTGCCAGAAGCCAAGTTGGGGGAGCGCGGAATCGTCTTTCACAGGCTTGCACTTGAGCGATGGGCAGACGATTATATGAAACGCAATGGGCGCTGTTCTGTACTTACTAAACATGAGGACGAACAATGTCAAAACGCAACCAAATGCCAGGTCTCAGGCGCAAAGCCGGTGTCTGGCACATTGAAAAAAGATGTAAACATCTCGAAAGTGGCTGGCTCCGTGAGAGCACGGGACAAACTAGCCGCATTGAGGCAGAACAATACTTGATCAGGCGACTGGTAGGTATTGAAAATCAAGTTGAGAGAAAACATGAAGAGATTTATCTCTTTGAAGAGGGTGCCATGCGTTATTTAGAAGATATCGCGGAAAAGCCCTCTGTGGATGCGATTGCCTATCACATTGATCAGCTCTTGCCCTTTGTTGGGCATTTAAATTTAGAGCAGATTCATGATGGGACGCTCAAACCTTTTATTGATCACGAGCGGGGGCGAGGTCTCGCACCTAAATCTATCAATAACGGATTGGTCATCGCGTCGACGATTCTCAACAGAGCTGCGAGAGTATGGAGAAGTGAAAGCGGTAGTCCCTGGCTACGCCAAGCTCCACCAAAACTCACCAAGCTCTCAATGAAAGGACAGCAGGCAAGGCCCTATCCATTATCGTGGCCAGAGCAAGATGCACTTCTGCAAGCGCTTCCTGGTCATCTTGCGGACGCTGCTTTGTTTGCAGTGAACACAGGATGCCGAGAGCTTGAGATTTGCCAGCTACGCTGGCAGTGGGAAGTTCGTGTGCAAGAGTTGGGTTTGTCGGTTTTTGTGCTCCCAGAAACTTGTACCAAAACGGCAACTGAACGGGTTGTGGTACTTAATTCCGTTGCGGCTAAAGTTGTCGATTCACGGCGTGGACTTTCCCCAGAGTTTGTGTTCACTTTCAAAGGGCAACCAATGAAGCGATTACACAGCAGTGGATGGCGCCGCGCTTGGAAACGAACGGCTTTGCCAACTGAAAAAGGTGTGCTCAAAGGTGTTCATAATCTGCGCCACACTTTTGGGCGTAGGTTAAGAGCAGCAGGCGTGCCGCTTGAAACCCGTAAATCCTTACTCGGTCATTCGAATGGTGATATCACAACGCACTATTCGGCAGCTGAGTTAGGAGAGCTACTCCAGGCTTGCGAGAAGATTGTGAGCCGGGATATCGCGCAAACACCGACATTGACGATAGTGGGAAACAGCACTGTCGGAAAAGTGTCGGAAAACAAAAAAGGGATAAGCGGCTATTAACCTCTTATCCCTTTAGTGTTGGTGGGCCGTCCGCGACTCGAACGCGGGACCAATTGGTTAAAAGCCAACTGCTCTACCAACTGAGCTAACGGCCCTCGTAAAGGCGCCCATGATACCGATTCGTACTGAAAACTCAAGATCTATG
>Ga0206124_10000078_pt1 | contig 71691 bp, 59 predicted proteins | sample Helgoland_Spring_3_FD_148671 | JGI IMG/M metagenome (GOLD analysis project Ga0206124, IMG submission 148671) | Pelagic subsurface seawater microbial communities from Kabeltonne, Helgoland, North Sea - Helgoland_Spring_Bloom_20160321_2 | ecosystem: Environmental > Aquatic > Marine > Epipelagic ... | reverse complement strand
TGGTGGTATGAGGCTGCCGATCGCACAAGTGCCAATTGCATAGGCGCTTCGTTCCTGCGTAACCCACCCTGCATCTTGTGCGCATGGTTTTGATCAATCTTGGCTTCGTGGAGCCAACGCAACCCCAATCAATAAAGATGCCTTCCAATGGTGTGTTCCGTCATCATCATTTAGTGCCCCGTGCCGGTCGTTCAACCGTTCCAAGCGTGCCGTATTAGATGCCGAATGATGCCTAGCAGTCCTCACCAAAGGCGGCAAGCAATAACAGTATGTCTGCAACGCTGACCATGCCGTCGCCGTTGACATCTGCAACAGAGCATTCGTTGTCGCAACCGAAATCGGCCAATAAAATTAAGACGTCGCTCACTTCGACCATTCCATTTGAGTTGAGATCTTCAGCACAGCTGGTGGGCTCGCCGTTGCAATCCAAGCCTTCCTCTGGATATGTGCATGCAGCTGAATCGGTGGCTTCCGCGAGGTAGTTGCAGCCGGCGGAGTCGGTGCATCCCGCTATTTCGTTGCAGTCCGCGATTCCGTCACCGTCTGTATCCGTGCCGGGACCTCCGCAAACCCCGCAAGCATCCTCCACTGTGCACGATCCGTCGTCGAGCGTGGCCGTGGGATTGAAATTGCAGGCCGAAGAGTCCGTACAACCTTCGATGTCACCCACCGTTTCAAGGCAGAAATCGGTGAGGTCTAGATCGTCAAAACTTGCCCCAGAGGCGTATACGGCTCCTGATTCGTCGGATAGGGAATAACTCCCTTCACCATATCCGCAGCACAATCCGTCCCCGTAACTATCGAAAACGGTCAATGTGTAACACCCATCCGCGAGGCACTCCTCGCTGGTGTAGGTTGTCGCGTTGGAGCTGTAAGGACCGCCGGACATCACGGTTTCTCCATTGGCGTCGACCACAGTCCAGGTGGTTTCAGCGGGATAGTTATCGGTCAGAATGGTCATGGTGACGGATATTCCAGTCAACAAGCATGAGCCATCATCCACAAGCGCCGTTGCATCGTAATTGCAGGCGGAAGCGTCTGTGCATCCCGAGCACGTGTCACCGCTTCCCCCGCAAATGCCGCAGGCATCGAATGCTTGGCAGCTGCCATCATCTGTGATTGCTTCTGGGCTGTAGTTACAGGCCGATGGATCGGTGCATCCCAAGTCGGTGTTGTATCCGGTCGGGTAACCATCCAAAACGAGAAGGCCCGTGTTTTGTGGGTCCAGGTAGTCGCTCACGCCCAACCCCCAACTCACATCAAAGCGGCCGTAGAAATCATACGCACCGTTATTCACCGATCCCGAACACGCCGCAGCGCCGCCGTACAACTGGCCAATGATTCGGTGATTCTGGTCAAACAATGGAGATCCCGATGAACCGGGTTCGGTGACGCCCGCCTCCCATTGGTTTATCCACCAAACCTGGGCCCCACCCGTGGAGGACGTGTACGGACTGTCTTCTTCGAAACAAATCTTTTTGAGGTCTCCAGAAGGATGGTGAATCCCGGTCGCATTTTCCGGATTCGATCCGGATGCATCCCATCCGGCGTACTCCACATTCCAACTGGATGGTGGGGTGCTGCTCAGCTCAATCAGCGCGACATCGGACCCGCCGTCTGACATCAAAAGCGTACCGCCTGAGATGCTCATGTTGGTCGGTCCCGAGGTTCCAGCACATGTGCTGCTTTCATGATTGAAGTAGTACGTCCAGGTATTTGGATTGCCCAAACAGTGGTTGGCCGTCAAGAAGTACGGTGTTCCGTCATTCGAAGTATTGTTCACCAGTGATCCGGTGCAAGCCGCGAATCCGCCATTGACGATGATGGCTACCGCCTTTTTTTCAACCTGCCAGTCTGCGCCTTCAGGACAATTGACATTAATATTGCAAGCACCGCTGTTTCCAAAAGGCCCCTCGCTCGCACTTTTGGAATTCAAGGCTTCGGCACGTGTCAAAAGAGAGCGATAGCCCTGTACGACCTGTGCAACCTCCAAGCTAGGTGCCATGCTACCATTATGGGGCTGGCGGTATTCCAATACCACTCCTTCTCCTTCCAAAAGCCCAATCGCCAATCCGCCCCATTCTTTGTGGTTGAGGTGGGTAAATGCCCCAAGATATTCCGTGCGATCGGCGTTCCATACATACAACTCTCCGCCCTTGGGAATGTCGAATTCAGAAAGGTAAAAGCTCCAGTTCGTGGCCGATTCCGCCCGCACCCCAAGCCGCCAAACATCAAAACCAGCCTCTTCGGACCACGCACCACTGTTCGAGGTGTTCCAAGCAACGGGATGCTCAATCCCAAAGCGCCAAGGTGCATCCTTGAATTGAGCCGTCGCCTCATCTTCTGCCCGCAGCGTGGTCAGATCAAGCGCATCGAATTCCATCCAATTGATGGAAACACCGGCAATCTCTCCCCAATGAGAAGGGGTTCCTGTTTGGCTCAATTGCGCAACGAGGTTGATCGAAAAGACAACAGATGCCGCGAGGAAGAGAACTCCGCGAGAGTAAAAAGATTGCAAAGGCATGGCGTGAGGCTTATAATTCACTCAAATTAAGCGAATTACTTGAAAAACCCTACGCCCTGAAACCGAAAAGTCCGTGGGGGATTATGCCCACTGCTCTTCTCGTCCGAGCTTCCAGAGCATCTTGGTGTGCAAAGCGAGTGCGCCAGCAAATGTGGTGGATGAGCGATAGGGAAGCCCAAATTCTTCGGCTGTCTTGCGCACGATGGGTGCCAAATCGCTGAAGTGAATGTGGCAGACTTGCGGAAACAAGTGGTGCTCGATTTGATGATTCAAACCACCACACATCCACGTGAACAGGCGCGATCGTGTGCCAAAGTTTGCGGTGGATTTGAGTTGGTGTGAGAGGTTGTCGTCTTCCATGCTTGCGCCTTTTTCCCCTTGGGCAAATTGCAAGTCTTCCAACACGTGAGCAGGCTGGAAGATGGAAGCCAAGATGAGTCCTGTCACGGCGTGCATGACCATCCAACCCACGATGATTTTCCAGAACGGGAGGCCACTAAAGAGTGCAGGCAAGACCATGATGTAGCCAAAATAAAGCAACTTTGAAATGATCAAGTCGCGGGTCAATTGACCAACCGAACTGCCGGAGGACTTCACCAACCCTTTTTTGCGGTAGCGTGCCAGTGCAAGCCAGTCTTTGGCGGTCATCCAAAACAAGGTCATGATGCTGTAAAAACCCCACGCGTAGGGAAATTGCAGCTTGTGGATTTTCTTCAACGGCCGATTGGGTGTGAAGCGCAAAATACCGGGCGTATCGATGTCTTCGTCGAGCCCTTCAATGTTGGTGAATGAATGGTGCAACACGTTGTGCTGGATGCGCCACAGTGCGGAGCTTCCGCCAACCAAATCGAGCACGTAGCTAACGGTTTGATTCACCCATTTGTGTTTGCTAAAGGATCCGTGATTGGCATCGTGCATGACGTTCAATCCAATCCCGGCCAACCCAAAGCCCATGACAATCTCCGCCACCCAAAATTGCCACCCCCCGCCGGTTCCTCCAAAGGCAATGAATGCCCAAGGAGTGAAAAACAATCCAAGCATGAGCACGGTTTTGGCGTACATGCGCCAATCGCCCTGCCGCGAGAGTCCGTTTTCTTTGAAGTACGCGTCGACGCGTTCTTTCAACGTTTTGCTGAAATCAGAAGGCTTGCGATTGAATCGGACGATAGGGAGTTCCATTGGCGCAGGTTCGTGTTGAGAATAAGGGCGAAGATACGACCTACAGACATTCATGAATCGTATCGTTGCCAAGCACGAGATTTTTGTATCTTCGCGGTCCGCTCGTGTTGCCGTCTTCGGTGCAGAGCGCAAGCTAAAGGGCATTTAGCTCAGTTGGTTAGAGCGCTACATTGACATTGTAGAGGTCACTGGTTCGAATCCAGTATTGCCCACTTCGAAAAAACCTCACCATTCGTGAGGTTTTTTCATTTGGCACCTCGGGCAGTGACCGAAGAGAACGAATAGGAAAGTGCGAAGATGATTTTCGCTTCTACCTATCCATTGTACCTCAGTAGATTGGGAAAAAACGGGAAATCAAAAGAAGCACTGGATTATGAGAATATTTGGCGAGGAAACGTTTTTTTGTGTCTGAAAATACCGTGCAGGAAGCGTGGATAAAACCATTTGGAATGGCCTTTTTTTGATTTGTCCGTTTCCGGAATACAAGTAATTTGCAACGCACAATGCCGCGCAATGATTCCGGCTTTTTGGCTGCAAGAGCCTCAATTTTTATGTACCCGTTCAATGAACGCCACTTTCGCCCTTACGGATTATGTCATTTTCTTTGTCTATGCTGCGCTCATTTTGGGCGTTGGCCTCTGGGTTTCCCGCAACAAGGAGGGCAAGGAAAAAAGCGCAGAAGATTATTTCTTGGCGAGTAAATCGTTGCCCTGGTGGGCCATTGGTGCATCCTTGATCGCAGCGAACATTTCAGCGGAGCAATTCATTGGCATGTCGGGCTCTGGATTCAGTTTGGGCTTGGCCATCGCTTCGTATGAATGGATGGCGGCGCTCACGTTGCTCATTGTTGGAAAATTTTTCCTCCCTATTTTCATTGAGAAGGGCTTGTACACGATTCCCGAGTTTGTAGAGCAGCGTTATTCTACTCAACTCAAGACGATTTTGGCGGTGTTCTGGATTGCGCTTTATGTCTTTGTTAATCTGGCGTCAGTCCTTTACCTCGGATCACTGGCACTGGAAACCATCATGGGAATACCCATGGCATATGGTGTGCTTGGATTGGCTTTGTTTGCCGTCGCATACTCGCTGTATGGCGGGCTTTCGGCCGTGTCCTGGACGGATGTGATTCAGGTGGTTTTCTTGATTCTCGGTGGATTGGTCACAACGTATCTCGCACTGGATACGGTTTCAGGAGGCCAAGGCATGTGGGCGGGTTTTGAAACCATTTATGCCGCAGCACCGGATAAATTTGCTATGATTTTGGATAAATCCCATCCAGAGTACAAGAGCTTGCCGGGCATTGGAGTGCTCATCGGTGGAATGTGGGTGGCGAATGTTTACTACTGGGGTTTCAACCAATACATCATCCAACGCACGTTGGCAGCGAAGTCCCTGAAGGAGGCACAAAACGGTATCTTATTCGCAGCGATTCTCAAACTGATCCTTCCGCTCATTGTTGTAATTCCAGGCATCGCAGCCTATGTAATGATCAACGATCCGGCCATCATGGCGGGATTGGGTGAAGCAGGCCAATTGAACATGCCTTCTACTGCCCAGGCTGACAAGGCGTATCCATGGTTGCTCCAGTTCTTGCCAACGGGTCTGAAAGGGTTGGCTTTTGCGGCATTGGCCGCGGCCATTGTTTCGTCCTTGGCATCGATGTTGAATTCCACGTCGACGATTTTCACAATGGACATTTACAAGCAATACATCAACCCCAACGCGGGCGATCGGGCCATGGTGAACACCGGCCGCATTTCGGCCCTTGTCGCTTTGGCCATTGCTTGTGTAATGGCGCCACTGCTGGGCGGGATTGACCAAGCCTTCCAATTCATCCAGGAATATACAGGCGTGGTGAGCCCGGGGATATTGGCGGTTTTCTTGCTCGGTTTATTTTGGAAAAAAGCCACCAACCGCGGTGCAATTGTCGGAGCACTCGTTTCCATTCCCATTGCCATGTACTTCAAGGTGGCACCGAAGGGTTGGTCGGATAGCGGGCTCTTCCTCGACCTGCCTTTCCTCGATCAGATGGGCTACACCACCTTGTTGACCATGGCCGTGATTGCAGCCGTAAGCTGGAGCGAAAACAGCGGCAGTGATGATGCGAAGGGCATCACGATTTCCAAAAAGACCTTCAGCACGGGACCGGTTTTCAACATCGGTGCTTTTGCCGTCATGATCGTCTTAACGGCACTGTACGGATTATTCTGGAGTTGATCAGTGTTGCCGGATGATTTGCTGCGCCCAACGTGTGCCATCGGCACGCTCCAGGCTGAAAATCACATGTGCGGGCAAATGCTGTGCTGGAAAGTGGATGTTTCCATAACCACCGCCTGCACCGGTGTTCTTCAAGGAGCCGGATTGCAACATGCGACCATCTGCGGTCCAAAGGCCATACACGCTGCCTTCCCAATCGCTGCCTATTTGGACGGTGATGCCGCTGAGGTCCGACATGATTTCTGGTTCTGGACGGGCCAAACAAAGGGTGCCCGAGGGCGATTGAATTCCGCCCTTGAAGTAGTGCACGGTTCCGGAAGAACTGTGCTGCCAGGCCAGGTGCAGCATTGGTTCCCCATTGGCATCGGTTGAAAAAGCCAAGGCGGGTTTGCGGTGTTGACCGGACCATTCGGAGGTGAGGTTTTGCGCAACATCGGTGAGCGACCAATTCGCGCCCGCGCTCAGTGCCAGTTGGACATCGTAACCACCCGCATTTTGTTCCCATGCCAAGGCGACGATTGACGTGCCGTCAGCTCCATGCCATTGACCGAGTACAGGCGTGTTTTGGGTGGCGTTATCAAATTGACTCACCGTGATGGGTTCGGTGGAAAGCCATTCCCCCGCACCGCCATTCGCTTCCAAATCAATGCTGCTCACGTAAACCCGCGATTGACCTGAAGGACCACCTGCAGACATAAAGGCCGTGAGGTATTCTGTCCCTTCCACAGGACCCGCGAAAGCCGCGCCACTTTCCGGGCATGAATTCACTTCCCAATCCAATGGGTCAACATCCAATGCCGCATTCCAGTTCTCCCCATCGGCGGAGCTCATCAGCCAAAAGTCACGGATGTTTTCGTTGTTATTGCGCACCAGGTCGTAATAGCGACCCGCGGTCCAAAAAGGATGTGAAGGGCAGCATTCGCAAACCGCTTCGCCCGCCGCATTGGCACTGGCGTTTACTGCAGGCAACCAATTGCTGCCGCCATCTTCCGAACGAAGGATTCCTTCGAAAATACTGGCCGAATTGTTGCCGACTTTGACCCCTGCAAAGGGATTGCCGTTGTTGTCGATGGCGACACATGGCATGAAGTGATCCGCGTCTGCCCCGCTCACCATGGCCACAGGAGTGCTCCAAGTGTATCCGCCATCCGTCGAGCGAACGCTCCGGGCGCCGTTCGCCCATTCACCTGAAATTTGATAGGTGAGGACCACGAAATCGCCTTGACTGGCCATGCGAGGCCCTTCCGCATCCGACATGAACACATTGGCATCGGGATCGATTTCCACCGGTTCACCGAAAGCAGCGGAAGCATTGTCCCATGCACAGACATACAAATGACCGTTGGATCCGAATGCCAAAACGGGCTCATCTGCGGCATTGGTCACCATGCGAATGGCTTTGTTCCCGAACGAGCTGGCCGCAACTTCTACGGGCTCATTTTCAGGGGTGAAGATGAATGATTGTCCAATGGCGATGGTGCTGAGGCCAATGCTGATGATGAATCCATAGAGTTTGAACATGAGGCCGTTATTTAAATTCATTCTAAATACCATAAAAAAGGGATGCGCTTGCAAGATAGTGGCTCTTATTTTTGGGGTATGATTTCCAAGCGTCTTTCTGAAATGAAACCCACCGAAACCGGTGTCATCGGACATGTAGATTGTCCGGAGGCGGCGATGGCGTTGGTGGAAATGGGATGCTGTCCCGGCGAAGAAGTGACGGTGGCGCATGTGTCGCCTGGAAACGGGCCCATGGCCATCTTTTCAGGCGGTCGAAAGGTGGCCTTGAGAAAACAGGCGGCAGCCTTGCTTTGGATGGTTCCGATTGCCGTTGCTAACGCCCGCAACATTGGTGCGGACGAGCTGGTCGTCGCGGCCGTTTAATAGCGATTTACGCTGCCAAAAGCTGGAATACCAGCAACGCCAATCCATAGGCAAACAACGAAAACCCAACAGCCTGAGCAATTGCCCAAGGCCAACTGTCCAATTCCTTCCGTACGATGACCACGGTGCTCATGCATTGCATGGCGTACATATAGAAAACAATGAGCGATGCTGCAGAAGCTCGGTTGATCAAGGGACGTCCGGTGGCCGGGTGAATTTCCTGGGTCAGGCGCCGCTGCAACCCCAGGATGCTGCCGGACTCATTGGATGAATCGGGAAAAAGCGTGGACATGGTTCCGACAAATACCTCGCGCGCAGCAAACGAACTGAGTATGGCGATGCCCATTCGGCCATCGTATCCAAGGGGTCGCACCACCGGTTCAATCCATTGCCCCACTTTTCCCAACCATGAAGCTTGCATCAGTGCCGCTTCTTTTTCCATTTCGATGGATGCGCTTGATTCATATTTGGCATACTCCCGTTCAACTTTTGCCATCTCATCCGATGGCCCAAATTGACTCAGGCCCCAAATGACGAGGGAGATGATTAAAATGACTTGGCCTGCGCTGGCAACAAAGTCCCAGCCTTTCGTGAACATTTCCGTGACTACTTCACGCAATTTTGGCCAACGATAAGCCGGCCACTCCATGGTGAATTGGTTTTCAGCCTTGGTGGGGAGTCCGCGGTGCAAGAGCCAGGCGAGCCCCAATGCTGATAGCGTGCTCATGAGGTACAGGGCAAAAAGGAAGAGCCCTTGCTGATTGAACATTCCTCCCATTATATGCTCATTCGGCACAATGAATCCGATGAGAAATGCATAGACGGGCAGGCGAGCGGAGCAGGTCATGAGCGGTGTCACCAAGATGGTGATCAACCGTTCTCGCTGGCTTTGAATGGATCGAGCCGCCATGATTGCAGGCACGGCACATGCCAATCCGCCGACCAAAGGGACCACCGATCGTCCGCTGAGCCCGAGGTATTGGAGCAAGCGATCCCCTAAAAACCCCACGCGTGCCATGTACCCCGTAGCTTCCATCGCGCTGGTCAGTCCAAACAAGATCATGATTTGCGGAACGAAGACCACAATGCCTGCAATGCCACTTAGTAAGCCATCCAGCAATAGGCTTTTCCACCAGCTGTCAGGAAGGGCTCCATCGGCTTGTTGAATGAGCCAGCCAAAGCCGTCATCCACGGCTTCCATGGGAGCCGAAGACCAAGCGTATACGGCCTGGAAAATCCCGAAAAATACCAAGGCGACGATGGCATTTCCCCAAATGGGATGGATCAAAATTCGGTCCAATGACGTGGTCCTGCGGCTTTCCTCTTGCCAGGGATACTGCGGACCGTCCTTTTTCGGAAACAGCTTCGGGGTCCACTTGCGAATGGACTCCATTCGCCATCCGGCTTCTTCCAATTGCAGCGCTGCTGGGGACGCATCCACTTCATCACGGGCAAGCGATACTGCCGCTTTTTCGCGGGCATTTAGCCAATCGGGAACCGAACGTGAGCGCAAGTACCACGCGGCACGTGTCGAGGGGAGCTCGGGAAATACCCCCTCAAGAATTTCAAAGGCCGTTTTCCAAGCGGATGGCGCAAGCCGGGGTTCGGAATGCGTTCCAATGGAGGGCTGCTTGTCCAAAATCGCTGACTCAAGTGCTTCCGTGCGGTCGCGTTCAAAATTCAACTGAACCACAGGGACTCCGAGCATTCGCTCCAATTGGCTTTCATTGACCTCTGTTCCATCGGTCCGATTGATCAGAATTGCAGCGGGAAACTCCATTTCCAATACCTGCATGACCAAGAAAAGACTGCTGCGAATGTGAGCGGATTCAACAATCAACCAAACGGCATCGGGCGTTGCTGTTTCCAGGGGGCTCAATAATGCTTTCTGTGTAATGCGCTCGTCTCCCGCTTGGGCGAAGAGGCTATACGTGCCGGGCAGGTCGGTGAGTGTAATGTCCTTCCGTGATTTCAAAGGAGCATCCGAACGTTCCACGGTCACGCCAGGCATGTTGGTAACCTTGGATCGGCTTCCAGTCAAGCGGTTAAACAGGGTGGTTTTTCCACAGTTCGGATTTCCGACGAGGGCAATGTTCACGATGCGAAATTCGGGGGCAGGAGATGCCAATTCAATCCCCTAAATGTGTGAATTAAAGCTTGACCAACCATGCCGATGGATTCTGAGGCGTTTGCGAGGACCCCGCGACTTTCCACACTTCAAAGTGCAGGACGTTTTGACTGTTGTTGGGACGAACGGTTCCAATCTTTTCACGTGCTTCTATCCGATCGCCTTTCTTGAGGCTGACGCCTTCCAGATTGCTGTAAACCGTTCGAAAGGCACCGTGGGAAAGGATGACGGTTTCACCGGCTCCAGGGATTGGAAAAACACTCGATACATTTCCAGCGAATACGGCAAGCACAGAACTTTCGGCCTCGGTGCTGATGTCCACACCATTGTTTTCAAACGTAATTCCCGGCAAGGTGGGGTGGGATTGTTTTCCAAATTTACCGGTGATGATGCCGCGCAGCACAGGCCAAGGCAAAGAAGCTCGATTGCTCTCAAAGGCCGCGGACACGATTTTCCCTTCAGGGGTAAGGGCAAATTCTCCGGCGGAACTAGCGCGTTCCGCAGCCAATTCGGCTTCGATGATTTTTCGAATGGATTCGTTCAGGCGCTTCTGTTCTGCTTTGGAGGTTTTCACTTCTGCGCGCAACCGAGATTCCTTTCCTTTTAGATCGCGTACGATTCCAGCCCTTGTCTCACGGTCTTTTGCCAAGGCATTCCGTTCACTCCGCACATCTTTCAATGCAGTTTCCATTTCGGATTTTTCGGCAACGAGATTGGCGCGATTGTCCGAAAGATCAATTTGCGCAGATTCGATTTGTGTAACGTGGTCCTTGCGCAAGGTGCTATAGGACTGCAGCATGCGAAATCGGATGGAGGCTTGATTGAAATCTGCGGCAGAGAAGAGATAGAGCCAAGGATTGTATGCCAACGATTGCTTGTGAGCTGCCTGAATCATCCGTGCGTATTCATCCTTTAATGCCGACACATGACCCTCGAGGGTGCGGATTTCACTGTCCGTGCTGGTCATGGATCGCTCGATTGATCGAATCTCGGCACGGTGGTGGTTGATGAGTTGCTCCCGCAGCAGCACGCGTTCATCGATCAAACGGAGCGAAACGAGCGCGTCATTTTTGTTCGAGGCGGCTTCACTGAGCAGCCGCTCGGTGGTGGCGAGCTTCTTTTCAAGGGCATCACGTTGCGCTTGAAGTGCGGCCTTGTTTTGCCCGAAAGATGTGGCAGTCCCGAGCAGCAGAGCCAGCAATAGGGCGAGCCATGAGAGCGGTTGTGAACCGACCCCAACCAAGCCGTTCCATTCAGAATCCTGTGCGCTGCTCATAATTCTCAGGAATGGTGAACGGGAAATCATAAGCTCGTCCAAAACGAATGCGTGAAATGTCCCATTCCAAGGTCAAATCGCCGTCCATGGTTCGGATCAACACATCGAAAGCACGCGGAAAACGCCCGTTTTCAGTCGCCTCGAATTCGGAACGATTCAAGGTCAATGACCGCTGGTAATACAAGTCATTGAATTGATCTTGCACAGGGTCGAATGTTAAGCCATCAAACCAATGGCGTTGAATTAAGAGGTCTTCGTCTTGTGATCGATTTCGCAGTCGTTCATAGCGCCTCAAAGGCATTTGAATGTTGAGCGAATCCTCAGGTGATAGCGCATTGTCATTGATGCCGATGACGCGTTTGACCGGTCGTTTGTATTTGCCCGTCAAGGCATACCGTTGCGCGTCAGTGCGGGCGATGTATTTCCCATTTTCCTTGTCCAACCCCATGGGTTTTCCTCCCAAAATGGCTTGAATATCTTGAAAGTCGAGCGGGGTATCCGCCCAATCACTGAGTGCTTCGTAATTGCCCGTGTAAAAGAACTTATTGCCGGGGATCTTGCTGAAAAATTGCACCGAATCGGGCGAGAGCAGAATGCGGGCAACCTCTACGCCAAGTGCAGGGGAAATGCTCATCCAAATGGCACTATCCTTCGCCATGCGCACCGTTGCTTTGAAGGATTGGCTTCCTTCAGGAGAATCTACGCCTACATTGATTTTCATGCCAATCCAGTCCCATTGGAACTCAACCGCGTCGTAGTGGGTGAGCACCTGATTGGCGTTCAGGTTTCGGAGCGGTTTTCCCTTGGCCAAGCGCTTTTCATTGGAGCAGCTGGTCAAGCTCGCCGCGATGAATAGTCCGAGGAGGCACTGGGAAACAATATGTGGCCAGCGGACCTTCATCACTTCTGCTGGATTTTGGGAGTGAGTGATTGAGCATCGCCGCCCATTTCCAAGGCTTGTTTCCACGAATTGATGGCGCCTTCTTGGTCTCCCATGGCCGCGCGGATATCACCGTCATGCTCGAGGAAGGCTGGACCCAAAGCTGCGCTTGAGATTAACGCTTGGGTGATGTAATCCAACGCTTCCGGAAATCGGCCCAATTTGTACAAGACCCAAGCGTGGGTGTCCATGAGGTTGGCACTGGAAGGGTTCAATTCCAACGCCCGAGTGCTGCACTCCAACGCGCGTTCGAGGCCTTCGCCGGACAAGGCCAAATAGTACGCATGGTTATTCAAAACCATCGCATTGTCTGGATTCAGCAGAAGGCTTCGCTCATACGCCTGGGCAGCGCGGTCATCTTCTTCCATGGCGTGCAGGGCGTCGCCGAGCATTGCTGCAATGCGCGCTTCCAATTCTGGATCATCCACGAGCAATCCCAAACCGCGTTCAAGCGCATCTACCGAGGTCGGATAATCCTTGAGGTCCAAATGGGCCATTCCGGTCATCAATGCAAATTCAACGTCGAGCGGAAACCGTTCCATCGCATCCATGGAATGCTGTGCCATGCGTTCAACCTTTCCGCTGTTCGCTTCGATGGCGATCAAGTTGGACCAAGCCAAGCGATTTCCGGGATTTACTTCTACAGCCCGCTGCAAATGCTCTTGTGCTTTGGCAGCGTTGCCTCTTGCTTGTTCGAAATCTGCCGCCACCATGCGAATGGGGGCATCATCGGGATGCCGATTCAATGCGATATCGAGCAATTCTTCCAGGGCATTCTGGATGCTTTCGTCTATGCCAACCTGTGGATTGGCTTCGGAAAGGGCGATGATTTGCAAGTATTGAACAAGGATTTCATGTTTTTCTTCGGCGTATACATCCTCCGAGGCGAAGGCATTGGCCAAGGCGATTTGGGCGCGTTCGATGTCGTCGAATTCGGTGTACAATTGAGCCAATTCCAGTTGAACAATACCGTTGGTGGGATCCGCATCGGCCAGGGCCTTGAGGACATTCATAGCCCGATCAGATTGTCCAGTGGCCTGAAGCATTTGTGCCCATTGCATTTTGAACTCCGGCACATCAGGATGTTGGATCACAGCGGATTCGAGGTTTTCGTAAATTTCCTCATACGCTTCGAGCAACTCGTAGAAGTACAGTTTCTGAAGAAGGATTTCGGGATCTCCCGGGGCGAGTGACTCGTAGTGTTCACAAAGGCGCAATGCCTGTTCAGGAGCTCCTGCATCGGCCAAATCCAAAGACCACTGGAGCGTCCAATCCAAATCACCGGGGCGTTGATCTTGCACAAAGGTCAGGTCGGCCAATGCATCATCGAACTGAAGCAATGGTAACGCAGTTTGAGCGCGGTACTCGTGGTACCAGCGGTTGTTTTTGTCAGCCTCACATGCAGCATTCAAGTGGGCCATGGCGGCACCGAAGCGCTCGCGTTTCAGGTCGATTTTTGCCAAGTCAAACCGCAATGATGCTTCTTCGGGCTGAAGCTCCAAGCAGGCTGAGAATCCAGTGTAAGCGAGGTCGAGATCACCTTTAGCTAGATGATTTTGAGCTTCGAAGTAGGTGCGCTGAAAATCCTCGGGATAGGCGGGAAGCGCTTGCATGTCAACCCCATTCCCGCAGCCACTCAGGGCCAGTAGCCCAGCGGCTGTCACCAGAGTGAAATGGCTGCGCAGTCGCGCTTTGTTCGGTTGTAAACGGAAGAGTTTCATCGTAGGGCCGGTTCGCGGTGGTTCCGTTTTGTGATTCAGATGGTGTTGTAATCTCCAAGGCTTATGTCGTCCGCTTTTCCGGCGATGGTAGCGTGATTGCCAACCATCGAACCATTCAACACCTTGTTTTGAATGGTGGTATTCGATTGAATGAGGGAATTGCGAATGCTCGAATCTTCAATCACCGTGCCATTTCCAACACTGACGTGCGGTCCAATAACGGAATGGCGAATGACCGCGCCTTCTCCAATGTGGCAGGGGGGTAAAATCAAGCTGTCTTCTACGATGGCATTTTCGGGCAGGGTCAATTCATTTTTGGTGAGTTCCAAGATTCGTTGATTGGTGTCGACGGTCGCCATCTTGTTCCCGCAATCCATCCATTCGCTCACGGCTCCAGGCTCAAAGTGCAGGCCAGTTTGGGTCATATTCCGCAAGGCATCGGGCAATTGGTATTCGCCTCCTTTGATGATGTTTTCATCAATGAGCCGTTGCAGTTCATCCTTGAGTCGTGCACCGTCTCGGAAAGCATAGATCCCAATCATCGCCAAATCGCTGATGAACGATTCCGGTTTCTCGACGTATTCTGTGATGGCGCCTTGCTCATTCGTGACGACCACACCAAAGGCACTGGGGTTTTCAACTTGTTTGACAAACAGCACGCCATCCGCTTCGGGGTCAATTTGAAAATCGGCTCGAAACAAAGTGTCTGCAAACGCAACAACCACAGGGCCTTCCAAGCATTGTTGACCGCATAAGATGGCATGTGCAGTTCCCAAAGGTTCATCTTGGTGACAAATGTGCCCTCTTGCACCGAGTCGCTCGGCGATTTGCAGCAATTGTTGCTCGGTTTCCTCGCCAAAGTCACCAATAACGAACGCGATTTCATCCACCTTCTCGGAGCTCATGGCGACGATGTCTTCGGCGAGTCGTTCAACAATCGGCTTCCCACCAACGGGCACCAACGGTTTCGGAACGGTGAGGGTGTGGGGGCGGAGGCGACTGCCGCGTCCGGCCATGGGAATGATGATGTTCATGGTAGTATTATCGTGTGCCGGTGCTTCCAAAACCTCCCGTGCCGCGATCAGAGGAAGGCAGATTCTCAGTTTCTTTCCATTGGATTTGCTCGTACCGAGCCAGGACCAATTGGGCAATTCGTTCGCCGTGCTCAACGGTAAATGGCTGGGCGCCGTGGTTGATGAGCAGTACCCCGATTTCTCCTCGGTAGTCTGCATCGATGGTGCCGGGCGAGTTCAATACGGTGATGCCATGCTTGAAGGCCAAGCCGCTGCGGGGACGCACTTGCAATTCTGTTCCCAAGGGCAAGGCCACAAAGAGCCCTGTTGGGATTAATTTCCATTCCCCCGGTTGCAAAACCACGGCTTGATCGAGCTTCGCCCGGACATCAAGCCCAGCGCTGGCGAGGGTGGCATATGCTGGCAAGGGATGCCCCGAGCGGTTTTGAATAAAGACTTCTGCAGGAGCGTTCATTTTCCAGAAAATGTTGGTTTCCGCTTTTCGATGAATGCTTGCGTGCCTTCCTTGAAATCATCTGTTTCGAAGGAAGCTCCAAAGCAGTTGATTTCCTCTTGGAAACCATTGATGCCGTCTTCATATGCAGCGAGAACGGCTTGGATGGCTGTAGCGACCGCTCTTGGGGAGTTTTTCATGATCGAACGGGCCATTTTGTGCGCGGTTTCGAGCAGGTCGCCTGGGGGAACCACCGCATTGACCAGGCCACAAGCAGCGGCATCGTTGGCACCCATCATTTTGGCGGATAATATCATCTCCATTGCCTTTCCTTTGCCGACGATTTGTGGCAGTCGTTGCGTCCCCCCGTATCCGGGAATCACGCCGAGCGAAACTTCAGGCAATCCCATTCGAGCATTGTCGGAAGCGATGCGAATGTGGCACGCTAGGGCGAGTTCAAGACCGCCACCGAGGGCAAAACCGTTCACCGCGGCAATGACGGGCTTCGAGCTGCGCTCGATGCGATTGAAGAGTGAATCTTGCCCTTGTTGCGCGAGCGCTTTCCCTTCTGTCCCCGAATAATCCGCAAATTCTTTGATGTCTGCACCGGCGACAAATGCTTTATCACCGCTCCCCGTGATCACGATGGTTTTTACTTCCGAATCGGTTTGTGCCCTATCGATGGCTTCGGCCAACTGTTTGATGACTTCCGCGTTCAGGGCATTGAGTGCCTGCGGCCTTTCAATGGTGATGGTCAAAATACCGTCGGATTTGTGTTGGATGATCAGCGAATCGGGCATGGTTGTGTCGAATGCATTTTAAGAGTTCCAAATTACGAAATGCGGGCACGCTTTAGTTGCGAAATTCAGGCAGTTGTCAACGGAACTTTCCCCGGTCGACTGGCCAACAATTGCCGGGTGTATTCATTCTGAGGATTGGCCAAGATGTCCTCGGTTTCGCCGCGTTCCACGATTTGCCCGTGGTGCATGATCAGCAACCGATTGCAGAAGGAGGCCATCACGGAGAGGTCATGGCTGATAAAGAGGTAGGTTAGCTTGCGTTCATCCCCGATTTTGGCCAACAAGTCCAGAATGTCCCGTTGGATTTGAACGTCTAAGGCGGCAACGCTTTCGTCGAGGACCATCAATTTTGGTTCAACGGCGAGTGCCCGTGCAATGACCAATCGCTGGCGTTGTCCTCCGCTGAAATTACCAGGATATCGTTGGAAGTCTTCTGCCGCAAGGCCCACTTCTTCGAGAAGCCTGACGGAATGGTCGGTTGCATTTTTCGCATCCATTCCCACGTGCGTGAAGACTTCAGCAATGGCTTTGCCCACGGGTATTTTTGGATTCAGTGCGCTGTAGGGATCTTGAAAGACGAGTTGGGAGATGCGCCGCACCGGGTCCATGGACTTGGCTTGGCCATGCTTGACAGAAATCCCATCCAATTGGACGGTCCCCGAAGTCATTGCTGTGAGCCCCAATAATGTTCGGCCCAAGGTGGATTTTCCGCTACCGCTTTCGCCAATGAGTCCCACGCGCTCTCCCTCGCACAAGGTGAGGCTCACGTCGTTCACCGCATGAAGATGTCCCACGGTTTTGCCCCAGAAATTTTGCTTCAAGGGGAAGGATTTGGTGACGTGTGACGCTTCGAGCAGCACAGGGCCCAACGGTGCACCAATGGCCCGCTTCGGGATATCCCGAGCAGCAATGAGCGCTTGAGTATAGGGGTGTGCAGGGCGATTCATCACCGATTCAACGTTTCCTTGTTCGACCAATTTCCCCTGTTGCATCACCATCACATCGTCCGCGATGTCCCGAACCACGTCCAAATCATGCGTGATAAAAAGGATGGCCAAATGGCGTTTTTGCTGAAGCCGAACCAACAGTTGCAATACGGTTTTTTGCACGGTAACGTCCAACGCGGTGGTGGGTTCATCGGCAATCAAAAGCTCAGGGTTAGCGGCTAGGGCCAGCGCTATCATTACCCGCTGTTTTTGTCCCCCGCTCAATTCGTGGGGATAGCGCTCAAAGAGTGTGGAAGGTTCGGGCAATTCTACTTCTTCCAGCAGCTGGATGGATTGGTGTTTGGCTTTAGCGTTGCCCATTCCTTGATGAACGATCAGCGATTCCGCGACTTGCCATCCGACGCGCATCGAGGGGTTGAGGGAGGACATGGGGTCTTGAAACACCATGCTTAACCCCTGACCCAAGGGGGAAGCAGACGGTTTGTTTGGGGCGACCCAGATGTCCGTGCTCGGCACGTGCTGAACGTGGCCGGAAGTCACCTGAGCTTTGGGAGGCAACAGCCCCATGATTGCTGAGGCGGTGATGCTTTTTCCCGATCCACTCTCGCCCACAAGGGCAACCGTTTTCCCTCGATCGATGGCAAACGAAATACCATGCACAACGGGTTGATTGCCGAATGCAATGGTGAGGCCGTCAATGCGAAGGAGCGGTTCGTTCATGAAGATTTTCAGAGGGTGCCGCGGGATTCTTGCTCTCGTTCAATGGCTTCGAACAAGGCTTTGAAATTTCCTTTTCCGAACGATTTGGCTCCTTTGCGCTGAATGATTTCAAAGAACATCGTCGGCCGATCCACGACGGGTTTGGTGAAGATTTGCAAGAGGTAGCCTTCGTCATCGCGATCGATAAGAATGCCCAATTCTTTGAGCGGAGCGAGGTCTTCATCAATCTCTCCAACACGATCCAATACGGTGTCATAATATGCGCTGGGGACACGCAAGAATTCAATCCCTCGGTCCCGCAATTGGGTCACCGTTTCGATGATGTTTGATGTCGCCACGGCGATGTGTTGCACGCCTGAACCGTTGTAGAAATCAATGTATTCTTCAATCTGGGATTTTTTCTTTCCTTCCGCCGGCTCATTGATGGGGAACTTGATACGCCCATTTCCATTGGACATCACCTTGGACATGAGGGCGGTGTACTCGGTGGAAATGTCTTTGTCATCGAATGAAATCAGCTGGGCGAATCCCATCACGCGGGCATAGAAATCGACCCAGGTATTCATTTCCCCCCACCCGACATTGCCCACCATGTGATCCACGTATTTGAGGCCAACGGGCTTAACCTCTGTTTCGAGGGACCAAGGCTGGTAGCCGGGCAAAAAGAGGCCGGTGTAATTTTTTCGCTCCACAAAGACATGAATCGTATCGCCATAGGTTTCAATGGCACTGAGCACGACTTCGCCATTCGCGTCTTGCCGTGTTTCCGGTTCGAAGACGCTGATTGCCCCACGGGCAGTGGTCTCTTTCCAGCTTTTCTCGGCATCATCTACCCACAAGGCCACTGCTTTTACGCCGTCACCGTGTTGGTTGATGTGCTGATTGATAGGGCCGTCAGCGCTCAACGGAGAGGTGAGAATAAGGGTGATTTTATCTTGACGAAGCACATAGGAAACCGCATCGTTGCGACCGGTTTCAAGTCCTGAATAGGCCACGGGCTCAAACCCCCAAGCCATCATGTAGTAATATGCGCTTTGTTTGGCATTGCCGCAATACAATTCGATGTGGTCCGTTCCGAGCAGAGGCAAAAAGTCTTCAGCTTCAGGAACAACCTTTTCAAGAGGAGTGGAGGGGGAGTGTTGCATGGTGAGGGGGAATGGGATCAATCTTTCATATCACTGTCCAACCAGGATTGATGGTAATCAGCATGTTCAATGGCAAGCGCTTCAGCGGTTACTTGCAATGGACGGAACGTGTCGACCATTACGGCGAGTTCTTCCGTTTTGGTTTTGCCGATGCTTCCCTCGTAAGTCCCGGGGTGCGGTCCATGAGGAATGCCTGCAGGATGCAGCGAAATGTAGCCGCGATCAATGCCGGTTCGGCTCATGAAATCGCCTTCTACGTAATACAAAACCTCATCAGAATCGATGTTGGAATGGTTGTACGGCGCAGGGATGGACTTGGGATGGTAATCGTACATCCGCGGCACAAAACTGCAGATGACGAAGGCATCGGTTTCGAATGTTTGATGGACGGGCGGGGGTTGGTGCACGCGTCCTGTGATCGGTTCGAAATCGTTGATGGACATGGCGTACGGAAAATGGTAACCATCCCAGCCCACCACGTCAAATGGGTGCGAAGCATAGACGTAGTCGTGCAATTGGCCTTGTTTTTTGATGCGAATGGTGAATTCGCCGACTTGATCGAACGTTTCCAAGTCCGTCGGAGGACGCATGTCCCGCTCGCAATACGGGCTGTGCTCGAGCAATTGTCCAAAATGATTGCGGTAGCGTTTTGGGGTGTAAACGGGGTGTGCAGATTCCGTGATAAACAGTCGATTGGCATTCGATGCAAAGGCAAAACGGTGAATAATGCCCCGAGGGATCACCAAATAATCACCTGCGCCAAATGGAATTTTCCCGAGCATCGTATGCAAAACGCCGCTGCCTTCGTGCACAAACACCACTTCGTCGCCGTCTGAATTTTTATAAAACGCCTCATCGTCCATGCTCGTGGTGGGCGCCGCGAGCAAAATGGTGACATCCGAATTGAGGGGCACGGGGGTTCGACTTTCCAGGTACCCGGGCTTGGGGGTCACCTTGAAACCCTCGAGCTTTCGACTCAATAAGTTGTTTTCAACCGCAGGCTTCGGCGCCACGTTGACGGATTTGCCCACGCGTTTCACCATCGTCGGTCGGCGAAGGTGATAGAGCAATGAGCTCATTCCAACAAATCCAATGGTTCCAAACAATTGCTCGTGATGGAGGGAACCGTCCGGTTTTTCGAACTGCGTATGGCGCTTGTGCGGGATGTTCCCGAGGCGTTGATAGAATGGCATGTCGGCTGTGTTTAGGATGCTTCAGCTTAATCGGGGACAAGCAATCAGCATCGCTAAGTTAGTTCGACAGGGATGGGACAGAAAACGCCGGAGGAAAAAAGTCGGATTCTTAGCCGCTGAGCCCCTGAATTGTCCGAACCCAACCGGGTAGTTTCCCTTCGGGCGTGATTCGCCATTTGAGCGAAAGACGGCCCGACGCCGGGCGGGGATTGACTTCCGACAATCGATTTTTTCGCACCAAAGCTTTGACCGATACACCGCTGCGCTGGGAAGCCTGCCAAATGCTTTCTCCTTCCTGAAGCGTAAGCCAATTGACTCGCCCATGTGATCGCTTGGGTTGCAAGTAAACAATCTCGCCTGCCGCGGGCCGGTAGGGTGCCGACTTCGCCTTGCGTTCCACTTCGTTATAACGGTAGAGCTGCCAGACCATCATGTCCAATTCTGCAGCCAGCGCCTCATACGAGTCTTCGGCGTTGGCCAAGGTGTATCGAATGGCATTTTCACTCATTTGCAAGGAACGAATACCGCTGAGGACTTCGCCCGTTTTGTTCGGATTCATTCCGCCGACGTTCGCCTCTCGTTCTGTGTTCTTTTGCAGTTCAATGGTCGCGTCTTTGGCTTCTCCAAATGCCTCGCGGGATGCGGCAAGTGCCAAACCTTCCGCATCGAAGGATTCCAATTCGTATCGGTTGATTAACGCGATCAGTTTGCTGGCATACTTGGGGTTGGTGGCATAGCCGCATTTCTTCAAACCTTTGGCCCAGCCTTTATAATCGGTAGGTTCCAATTCGAACAATCGCTCGTAGCGCGTTTTCTTCAGAAATTGACTGTGGTCGTGAAAGCTCTCAGCGGCATTCTGATAGGCACGAAAGCACTCGTCATCAGCGTCATCATCATGGTAAACCCGTTCGCCTTGCCATTTTCCATGGCATTTGATGCCAAAGTGATTGTTGGATTTGAGCGCAAGTTGACTTTGTCCGTTTCCACTCTCGAGGATGCCTTGGGCGAGGGTAATGCTGGCGGGAATGCCGTGCACGGCCATTTGGTAAACGGCCTCGTCCCCCCATTGCTCGATGTATTGTTCCGAGGGGCTCAAATCGGAGGGCTGCGCCGATGCAGTGATGGAGAGCCCAATAGCTAACCAAAAGGTCATCCACATCGCAATTGCGGTGATGACGTTGAATCGGGAAAAAGTTTTTGAAGAATTCATAGCAAATGACGCACAACAAAAATACCGCCGATTCAGCATCGATGTTCAGACCACTGCCCCGATGTTTTCAGCGGTGCAATGTGAATTCAAGGTTGAATGGAATCGCCCGGTTGTTCTCGGATCAGCTCCCCTGATTCGCTGAAAAACTGCCAGACCCCCGTTGGCTTTCCTGTCGGGTCATATTGACCAACGATAAACGGTTGTGCATTGGGATGCCAAGTCCGGTAATCACCCACTTGTACCCCGCGTTCGTAAGTGTGTTCGGACCATGGCGTTCCGCTCGGATAGAAAGCGCGGGAAGCACCGTGCCTTTTTGAATTTTCCCATTCCCCGTATTTGGTCAATTGCCCGCTTGCGTCAAAAATGGAAATGGAAATGGTATCCCCATCCATCACTTCTGCGGTTCGCCTGGGTGTGCCATCGGGCCATTCATCGGTGGTGACTGTTGCGGTGTCGGCATCACCGGTGGAGTTGCAGGCAATCATCGAAACGAGGCCTGCGAGGAAGAGCGTGGAAGAAAGGAAGTTTGATTTCATCGTTTGCGTTCTATGGTGAAGTCAACCAACCCAATGAGCGCTTCCTTCGCATCTGAATCGGGTTCAGCGTCGAGCAGTGTCATGGCCTCGTCCCGGAGTTCGGTCATTTTTTTCCGCGCATATGCCATTCCAGGGCCTTCGATGATTGCGTCCATTACTTCTTGCACGGCCTGATCTTTGTGATTGTGGTGCTTCACCAACCGAATGAGCCTCCGGCGTTCGGTCGCCGTGGCTTCATTTAAAGTATGAATGAGAGGAAGGGTCATTTTTCGTTCTCGAATATCACCTCCCGTGGGCTTTCCGATGCGTTCCCCGTCACCGAGATCCAACAGGTCGTCCTTGATTTGAAACGCCAACCCCACCAATTCCCCAAACCGCTTCATGTTGGCTGTGGTTTCGGGATTGCCGCTGACGGAAGCGGCTCCACACGCACAACAAGCGGCAATGAGGGAAGCCGTTTTTCGTTGGATGATGTCAAAGTAGACTTCTTCGGTAATGTCCAATCGCCGTGCTTTTTCAATTTGCAGCAACTCTCCTTCGCTCATTTGCCGGACCGCTTCTGAGGTGATTTTTAGCAGATCATAGGCTTCGGCATCGACCGCCATCAGCAATCCACGCGAAAGCAGGTAATCCCCAACCAAGACAGCGACTTTTTTCTTCCATAGGGCTTGGATGGAGAAGAACCCCCTGCGCAAGGGACTTTCGTCTACTACGTCATCGTGCACCAGGGTCGCGGTATGCAACAATTCGATCAACGAGGCCGCCACATGGCTGCGTTCAGGCAAAACCGTTGAATCCTTTCCAAGGACCACGCGAGCCGTCAAAAAGACGAAGAGGGGACGCATCTGTTTCCCTTTTCTTCGGATGATATAGCGCGTAACGCGATCGAGCAATGGGACTTCTGTCTGCATCGCGCGTTTGAAGTGCCCCTGGAACTTTACCATATCAGCGGCCACAGGGGCTTGGATTTGATCCATTTTGCTCATGGTGCAAAGGTACATCCCACTTCACCTTGTCACGGGGACTTATCTTTGTCGAAAATCCCTCCCATGATTCACTCTATGACCGGATACGGCAAGTCGACTGCAACCATTGGAATGCGCCGTTACACCGCAGAAGTTCGATCCTTGAATGGAAAGCAACTCGATTTGAGCGTTCGGATGCCATCGGCGTTCAGAGAAAAGGAAATGGAGCTACGGAAGGCACTTTCGAAAGCCATTGGCCGAGGAAAATGCGATTTATCCTTGCACTACGAGGCGGATGGTATTGAGCGGAAAGAACTCAATTCCGGACTCATTGCGGCGTATCTCGAAGATTTGGAGGGCATTGCGAAAGGGAGAGGCTATGAACAGAACCCGGGTGCATTGATGCAAGTGGCTATGCGGTTGCCCGATGTTTTGCAGCAAGGCAAAGAGGAGTTGAATGAAAATGAATGGGGCCAAATCCAAGCCCTCATCGACGATGCCGTGTCCAACTTCCTGTCGTTTCGAGTACATGAAGGAGAAGCATTAGAGGCTGACTTTCGGCAGCACGTTGCCAACATTTCGGAGATGGAGGAGAAGATTGGACCTATTCTGGATGAGCGAATCAAGCGCATCCGGTCCCGTATTCAGGCGAATTTCAATGAAATTCAGGACCGTGGCCGATTGGATGAAAACAGGTTCGAGCAAGAGGTTTTGTTTTACCTAGAAAAGCTGGATGTATCTGAAGAGCGCGTGCGCCTCAAAGCGCATTGCGCCTATTTCATTGAGGTGTTGGAGCAGCCCGCGGGCCAGGCTAAAAAACTTGGATTCATTGCTCAGGAAATGGGCCGTGAAATCAATACATTGGGAAGCAAGGCGAACGACGCGGACATGCAGCGCTATGTCGTCCAGATGAAGGACGAGCTCGAGAAAATCAAAGAACAGGTCCTCAATGCCCTCTAAATCGGAAGGAAAAGCCATTATTTTTTCGGCTCCCTCAGGAGCTGGAAAAACGACGATTGTACGTCATCTGCTGGAGAATAGTGGTTTGTCGCTGGGCTTTTCGGTGAGCGCCACTACGCGGGAGCCGAGAGGCAATGAAAAGGACGGAGTCGATTATCATTTCAAATCGATTGCGGCGTTTCAGGCGAGCATCGCAAACCAAGAATTGGTGGAATGGGAGGAGGTTTATCCGGATAAATATTACGGAACACTCAAATCGGAGCTTGAACGCTTGTGGAGTCAGGGGAAAACGGCGCTCTTTGACGTCGACGTGGTAGGGGGTATGGAGCTGCGCGCCGCATTGGGCCCGAAAGCATTGTCTGTTTTTGTGCAACCGCCGAGCATGGAAATTTTGAGGGAACGACTGGAACGACGAGGGACGGAAAGCGAGGAGCGACTCAGGGAGCGCATGGATAAGGCGAGTTGGGAATGGAAACAAAGCGTTCATTTCGATAAGGTTTTGATCAATGACGACTTGAAGGAGGCATGCAAGGAAGCAGTGGAAATGGCTGTCGGACACGTGACAGGATCACTGAAAACAAGTTGAGTGACAATGGCTTCTGAGGAACATACTCACAAAAAAATCGGGCTTTACTTCGGCTCTTTTAACCCCATTCACATGGGGCACTTGGTGATTGCCAACCACATGGCGACTTATACCGATTTGGATGAGGTTTGGCTCGTGGTTACCCCCCAAAACCCACAGAAAGAGGCGCACGAAATGATCCATGAAGCACACCGGTTGCAAATGGTTATTTTGGCTGTGTCAGAGAATGAATTGCTCCAAGGTTCCGACATCGAATTCGAGTTGCCTCAACCGAATTACACCGCCGCAACCATGCGGCACATGCGGGCGACCTACGCAGATGTCAAGTTCAGTTTGATCATTGGTGAGGACAACTTTGAGCGACTGCACACGTGGCGTGACCATTGGGAACTGGTCGAGAAGCATCGGATTTTGGTGTATCCAAGACGATCTTCGGATCAAGACAACGCAGCGATTCCAGCAGCAAAACCAGAAGAGGTGATTCCCCGAGATCATGGCAACATACAATGGTGCAATGCCCCGATGATCAGCATTTCCTCGACGTATCTGCGAAAGGCAATTACGGACCAAAAAGACATCCGTTATTTGTTGCACGACAAGGTGTTAAACTACATCAGCAACAACCATCTTTACGAGTAGTCAGGTGTTATTGAAGAAGTTCATCGTGCGTTCCAAGCCGATGCTGGCATACGATTGAACCAGGGCAGTGCACCGATCCAAGCGTTCAGGGAGGGTTTGGTTTTCCTCTTCGCTCCATTTGCCGAGGACATAATCCACTTGCCGGCCTTTGGAAAATTCCGCGCCGATTCCGAAACGCAAGCGGCTGTATTTGGACTGTCCTAGGACTTTCTCAATGTCGCCGAGGCCATTGTGTCCTCCGCCGCTTCCCTTGCCTCTGAGGCGCAAAGTCCCAAACGGAAGCGCTAAATCGTCGGTAATGATAAGCACCCGGTCCAGTGGGATTTTCTCCTTATCCATCCAGTATCGAACCGCTTTTCCACTGAGATTCATGAAGGTCGAAGGCTTCAATAAGATCAGACTTCGCCCCTTGAAACGGACGGTGGACACCTCGCCCAGTCGAGCAACTTCAAACGAAGCGCCGCTTTTCTGTGCGATGGTGTCCACCACCTTGAACCCAATGTTATGTCGGGTTTCCTCATATTCAGCGCCGGGATTACCCAGTCCTACGATGAGGCATTTCATAGTTGAAAGCTTTATTCAGCGCCTTCTGCTCCTTCTGCTCCTTCGCCTCCTTCAGCTCCTTCGCCTCCTTCGCCTTCTACTTCTTCTTCTGATTCGGCTGACATGGCTGCACGCGTACGCTTACAAGCCACGAGCAAAGCTGATTCGCTGAGCAATACGTCGCAGTTGGGAACTTCAATGTCGCGAACCCGCGCGCTGTCTCCGATGACCAAATCGCTGATATCCACTGTGATTGCTTCTGGCAAATCTTGAATCAAGCCACGGACAGGTAGGCGACGAAACAACATTTGAATTCGTCCACCATCAATGACCCCTTGGGCTGTGCCGGTAGTGCGCAATGGCAATTCAACACGAACGGGCTTCCCATCAATGACCTGCAAGAGGTCGATGTGGACGATTCGTTCTGTTACCGGGTGGAATTGAACATCTTGGACGATGCACTTGTAAGCAGTGCCATCCAAGTCCAAATCAATTTGAAATACGTCTGGGTTGACGATGATTTTGGAGATATCCAATTCGCCTACCGAGAGGTGTTTCTGATCCCCGCCTCCGTATAGAACAGCCGGCACACGGTTGTTCAATCGCAGTTGCGAGGCATCTTTTTTTCCTACGCTCTCTCGAGAAGAGCCGCTCAATGATGCAGTTTTCATAATTACTAAATTAATAAAGTATCGCTGATGGAACGGTTTTCCACCAAACAGGTCAAAGTCTTAGCAAACAAATCATGGACTGGAAGGACCTTGATTTTGTCGGTATTTTTATTTGAATCCAACGGAATGCTATCGGTCACAACCAATTCCGTTAGTGCGCTTTCTGAGATGCGCTCATACGCAGGTCCGCTGAGCACGGCATGGGTGCACAAGGCTCGCACGGATAGGGCGCCATGGCCCATCATCAATGAGGCAGCTTTGGTTAATGTGCCTGCCGTGTCGCACATGTCATCCACTAACACAACATCCTTTCCAGAGACATCTCCGATCACCGTCATGTTTTCAATCTGATTTGCCACTTTGCGTTGCTTGTAACAAATGGCCATATCTACACCCAAAGCCTTCGCATAGGAATTGGCACGTTTTGTTCCTCCTGTATCAGGTGTTGCAATGCATAAGTTTTCGGTCTTCAGGTCTTGCAGGTAAGGCACAAACAATGCGCTTGCGTATAAGTGGTCCACAGGCACTTCGAAAAACCCTTGGATTTGGTCGGCATGCAAATCCATTGTCATCAGCCGATCAATGCCTGCAGCAGTGAGCAAATTGGCCACTAATTTTGCCCCGATGGCCACCCGCGGCTTGTCTTTTCGATCTTGACGAGCAAACCCAAAGTAAGGAATGATGGCGATGATGCGTTTGGCACTGGCACGTTTCGCTGCATCGATCAGAAGCAGCAATTCCATGAGGTTATCCGTCGGGGGAAACGTAGACTGTACAATCGCCACCTCCTTGCCCCGGATGGTTTCCTCAATGCTTACGGTAAATTCGCCATCACTGAACTTGGTCGTTTTTACTGGAACCAAGTCGCCTCCAAAAGCGGTCGCAACTCGCTCTCCAAAAGCAGTGGAACTAGAACCGGCGAGAATTTTGAGCATATGAGACACGGTCGCAAGGAATTAGGGGCGTGCAAATCTAAGGCTTTGTTCGCGGAAAGCCAACGAGTTTTGCAATTGTCAATGGGAATTCAACGAATGGTGAATCGCACAGGAATCGTATAGGTTACTCGAACAGGTTGCCCTTGTTGTGTCCCGGGAATCATTTTGGGGATACAGTCCAAAGCGGACAAGGCGGATTGGTTGAAGCTTGGGTGTGCGCCTTTCAGGACTTTTTGCCTTGAAACCTCGCCGTATTCATCAATATTGAATTGGAGGTAAACCACCCCACTGATTGCGCGCGATCGAAGGTTTTTCGGGAATTGCGCACACCGTTGGATTATGGCAATCATTTCCGCCTCCGTACAGGCGCGTTCCAGGCTCCGATCGAGCACATTCTCGCAGCCGTTGAAGTGCGGCATATGTTCGGCAATGAGCAAGGTTTCTATTTCTTCCTCACCGCCTTCATCCACAAACCCAAGCTCGAACAGCTGGCCTTCGAGTGGATCGAAATGGGGGTCAGTAATCGGCTGCGGCGCAGGCTTGGGCAGAGGTTCGGGGTTGATTTCTGGCGCTATCCCAATGGCGCGAACAGGGGGGCTGGGTTTGGCCGGGAGGTGCACAGGGACCATTTCGGCTTCCAGTAAATTGTTGTTTGAATATGCCCATCCCGCGGGCTCGTCCCATTCGGTTTCCGTCCATTCGAAGGCGACAAGAACGAGTGAAAAAGACACAATTAGGCCCAGTTGAAACAGACCTTTGGGAGCTTTTGAAGGAATCATGGCAATGGTTTTTACGGTTCAACAGAAACGTGTCCAATACCATGCCAAAATTGCCGTTTACTCCGGCACAATCATTTTGAAGCCTTTCCCGTGGACGTTGAGGATTTGGATGCCTTCATCGGGTTTGAGGTGACGACGCAACTTTGCGATGTAGACGTCCATGGAACGTCCGTTGAAATAGTTCGGATCGCCCCAAATCGATTTCAAGGCATAGGTGCGCTCAAGCAAATTGTTGCGGTGCTTGCACAGCAGGAAGAGCAGCTCATTTTCCTTGGTCGTAAGCCTCTGTTCCCCTCCGTCTTTTCGTCGGAGCATTTGTGTGTTGTAATCGAATTGGAAGGAGGCTATGGAAATCTCACCAACGTTTTCTTCTCCGTCAGGCAATGCAGCGCTGCGTCGAAGAATGGCCTGGATACGCACCAAAAGCTCCTCCATGCTGAACGGTTTGGTCATGTAATCATCGGCACCGACCTTGAACCCTTCAAGCGTGTCTTCTTGGGTGGAACGAGCGGTAAGGAATAAAATGGGGAGGTGCTTGTTTTCCCGACGGATTTCTTCTGCCACTTGGTAGCCATCCTTTCGGGGCATCATAACATCCAGGATGATGAAGTCAAAAGCATTGCGATGAAATTCCTTCAGACCTTCGACGCCGTCTTTGGCCCATATCGTTTCGAATCCTTTTGCTTTCAAATAATCAGAGAGCAAGCGCCCCAGGTTGGGGTCGTCTTCGCAGAGCAGGATGCTGAGTTGGTTTGAGTCGCTCATAATCGGTGTTTTCCTCGGGATTAATCTTCCAGTTTTTCCTTTTGCAAGTTCAGGATGAACGTGCTGCCTTGGCCGGGTTCGCTCTCAACATGAATGCTGCCTCGGTGGCGATCGACGACGGTTTTCACGTAGCTCAAACCGAGGCCAAATCCTTTCACATCATGAACGTTCCCAGTGGGGACACGGTATAGTCTATCAAATACCTTGCCTAAATGTTCTTTGGCAATTCCAATGCCATTGTCTTGAAAACGCAATTCCACGCCATCTGTTGTCTGCTGCGAGGTGATTTTGAGCAATAAATTCCCATCGGCATATTTCAGGGCGTTGTCTACTAGGTTGAAAACCACGTTGCTGAGGTGTGTGCGGTCTGCGAAGATCAATGCCGATTCTGCATCCAATTCCAACGCAACTTTTCCACCGCGTTTTCGAACCTGTATGGCGACGTTCTTGAGCACTTCCTTGATGAGGTCATGCACATTGAGGGTCTGCATGTGGAGCTGCATTTTACCGGATTCTGCCAAACTGGCCTGCAGCACATTTTCCACCAGCAGTCCCAACCGCTTATTTTCTTCATGGATCAATCCGATGTAGTAATTGAAACTCTCCGGATCCTTTTGCATATCGGGATCTTTCAATGCTTCTGCTGCCAGTCCAATGGTGCTGATTGGCGTTTTGAGCTCATGGGTGAGGTTGTTCATGAGGTCCCTCCGAATGCGGTCAATGCGTTTGTTTCGCGCGGCTCCTGTGACGGCGGAAAAGAATCCCCATGCCAAAATCGCAATCATGAGTCCCGTCAATGCAAATTGGGCCAGCAATTCATGCAGCAGGTAACGGTTCATTTTGGGAAAGTGAATGCGCAGGCTGAGCGCCTCAATGGCTGTCTGATAAGGGGTGATTTCAAGTGCTTCCCGAAAGACGTCATCTTCGTCGGCCAATTTCACGGGTTGGCCATAGCGATCAAAAACGGACACGATGACCGGTATTTCAATGCCATGTGCCGCTAGGATGACGGGGGTCAGGCTGTCAATTTTCAAGGCTCTAACACGATTCAACATGCGATTTTCGGCGTCGTCTAAGCTTGTGCCGAGACTCGCAGCGGATTGAATGAGATCGTTTTCGTTGGATTCCGGAATCGCTTCCAAATCAATTTGAAGGATATCTGCGGAGGGCCGCGTCAGCATTTCAGAGAGTTGGTTCAACGAGTGTTGAACATTGTCATCAAAAATTTGCTGCCGCATATTCACAGACGAACGCAACCAGACAATCTGCACCGTGCTCATCGTGACCAAGGCAAACACCATGGCTCCTGCGAACCAGGGGAAAACGAATGGTTTTCTTTTTTTCATCTTGTACGGGTAAAGTTACACGGACTCGCCTGTCAGAAGCCGATGCAGCAAAAATTCAACAACCCTTAACAGTTTGATGCGAAGCGATTCAAGGGGTGTTTCCCAGCAATCGCCCGGTTAATGCTTTAATTTAGGGGGGGTGGGCGCTCAATGTCACAGTCGAAATCCTTACATTTGATGTCCGCTTAAGACCAAAACATGATCCCTGCTCAAACCGTCGATTTGGTGATGCAGACTGCCTTGATAGAAGAGGTGGTAGGGGATTATGTGGAACTTAAAAAATCCGGCAGCTCTTTCCGTGGCTTGAGTCCGTTTACGAACGAGAAAACCCCTTCGTTCTATGTCCTTCCTGAGAAGGGGATTTTCAAGTGTTTTTCCAGCGGAAAAGCCGGTAGTGTGGTGACTTTTTTGATGGAATTGGAAAAACTGAGTTTTCCAGAGGCTATCAAGCAGTTGGCGCAGCGTTATGGGATCGAGATTGAAGAGGAGGAAGTAACACCGGAACAACACCAGGCAAGGACCGAACGTGAGAGTCTGCTCGATTTGAATTCGTGGGCTCAAAAGTGGCTAACAGACCAAATGCATGAAACGGACGAGGGCAAGGCGATTGCGCTTTCGTATTTTGAGTCGCGAGGATTTCGCAAACCCGTTTTGGATGCATTCAAAATTGGTTATTGCCCGGATTCATGGGATGCCATGAGCCAAGCGGCGTTGGACGCAGGCTATTCAAAGGAGCGATTGTTAGCCCTGGGCCTTGTCAAGGAAACCAATGGCAAGCCGTGGGATTTCTTCAAAGGTCGCGTCATGTTTCCGATCCGAGATGCGACCGGGAGAACCATCGCTTTTGGAGGACGCACGCTTCGCAGCGATAAAAAAATCGCGAAGTATTTCAACAGCCCTGAAAGCCCACTTTATAGCAAAGGACAGGTGCTATTTGGCCTGCATTTGGCAAAACCAGCCATCACCAAGGAAGACCGTGTGCTCTTGGTTGAAGGATACACGGACGTCATGGCCATGCACCAAGCGGGCATTGAAAACGTGGTTTCGTCCAGCGGAACGGCCTTGACGGTGGAACAAATCAAGTTGATTCGTCGCTACACAAAGAATGTGACGGTGTTGTTTGATGGCGACGCGGCCGGCATTCGGGCGTCCTTGCGCGGAACCGACTTGTTGCTTGCGGAGGGACTCAATGTCCAAGTGGTTCTTTTCCCGGACGGCGATGACCCGGACAGTTTCAGTAAAAAGGTCCCCTCCGAAACGTTGGCGCGCCACATCCGAGTGGAGGCGAAGGATTTTGTGGCATTCAAATTGGAGTTACTGGCGCGTGAAGCAGGAGATGATCCTGTACTCCGATCGGAGATGATTCATAGCATCATCGAATCCATAGCCGCCATCCCCGATGGCATTCAGCAGGGTGTTTACCTCAAGTTGGCGGCAAATGAGTTGTCGATGTCCGAGGAATTGCTTCAACTCGAGTTGAACAAAATCCAACGGCAACGGCTACTGGACCAGCAAAAAGCCGAGAAACGTGAGGCGTTCCGTCAACGCCAAGGATTGGCATCAGGGGCTTCATCAGCCCCACCCGTAAGCCTTCAAGTTCCTGCAGATTGGGAAGAAAACCACCCACTCGGTCTCGAGCCGGGGAAGGCAATCGAACAAGACTCACTGCTGGCTCATCGCAATGTGTTAGAAGCGGACTTGATTCGATTGGTTTTGCTCTACAGTTCTGAGTCCATTCAAATTGAGGCCGCAGCTGCAGAAGGGGATGCAGAAGACGAATCGAGCGATAAGGCTAGCGAGGACTTGATCTCTGTTTCTTTTGCCGAATTTGCTTCCCACCATTTCGAGGGGCTGGAAATGGAATTCAAACACGAGGCATGCGCTTCGATTTGGGCCATTTATGAGGCAGCCTTGGAATCGGATGCTTTGCCAAATTTGGATGATTTCTTAAAACACGAAGACCCGCAACTTCAATCTTTTGTGGCGGATGCAATGATTGAAAAGGACAAAGTAAGTGATCGCTGGGGCGAGGTTCACCAAATTTACCCGGCTCGGGAGATTGACCAATTGAAGAAGGCGCTGATGGATACGCTTCACCACTTGAAGCTGAATGATAACCGTTCCGAGAGTCGGGATTTACAAGTGAAAATGGAGGGCCTCGAGGAGGCGGTTGCAAATGGAGAAGAAGCCGCGCTGGTCGGTTTGAGGGAATTGCTGGAAAGGCGGAAATCACTCGACCTTCAAAAAACAAAAATCGCCAGTTATTTCGGCGTCGCTATCCTACCCTAATGAAGCACCCATGAAGGAGATTTTAAGTTCTGGATTCCATCTGGGGAATCATCATTTTACATTGGGGTCGATGCTCCAAATTGTGGCGATTCTCGCAGTGGCGCAGGTCGTGTTTTGGGCTATCCGTGCAGCGCTTAGACGCATTTTTAAGGCTTCAAGCATGGAGGAAGGCACTCGCTTTATGATCATGCGACTGCTCCGAACGGTCATTTACACGCTGGGGGTGGTGATTGCTTTGGAAACGGCCGGTGTTGATTTGCAGGCGTTGTGGTTTGGTTCTGCAGCGCTGTTGGTGGGCGTGGGTATAGGGCTACAGAACTTTTTCAATGACGTCGTTTCCGGATTCGTCTTGTTATTTGAGGGTGGTGTTCGTGTCGGAGATGAGCTTGAAGTGGATGGGATGCTCGTTCGTGTGGAGCGAATTGATCTCCGCTCAACAAGAGTGGTGACGCGTTACGGCAATTTGATTGTGATGCCCAATGGCCTCATCTCCGGACAAACGGTTCGAAATTTCACCCAAGGCGAAGAGTCGACCATGCTTCGGGTGGAAGTAAGTGTCGCCTATGGCACTGAACTGGATGCAGTGAAAGCGATTTTATTAGAAGCTGCAAAAAGCGAGAAAGGAGTGATCCGAAAGGAGGAAGTTGGGGTGTTGTTCACTGATTTCGCTGAATCAGGATTGCAGTTCAGCGTCTTCTTCTGGGTATCAGAGCCCTGGCAACGCAAACTCATTTCGAGTAACATTCGTTTCAAAATCGACCAAGCCTTCCGCGCAAATGGAATCACAATCCCCTTTCCCCAGCGTGACGTGCACCTTCGCTCCGAATCACCAGGGCTCGTGCCAAAGCTTCAGAACGGTTAGTCCTTTGATTCGGGCAGGTCGGCGTCGGCCTTCCGAATCGCTTTCAGGTGAAGGTTTAATTCTGTTCGGTTTTGCCATCCGCGAGGCTTCCATGTGTTTTTGACCAATGTGAACGCAATGTCCACGGGCATGTTTTGCTTGATATGCGGGGCCAAATCACCCATATTCCAGCCAATCGCATCGATGGTTGGAAAGTCTCCTGTAGCATCTTCTACGGTGATTTTTAGGTGGCGACCTTGATTGCCAATGGTCCGTGGTGGCCGCACACAGACAACGTTTTTCAGGATAAAGACAGGCGTGGGATTGCCAGGTCCAAAGGGCTCCAACTGTTGAAGCTCTTTCCAAGCCTCAAGTGACAGCTCGCTGATGTGTACTTCGCGATCGCAGCGCACAAGCGGTTTGGGCAGGACATTATTTAATTGCAGCGCGATGGCATCATTGATCCGTTTTTTGAATTCCGCCAATTGTTCCACTTTAAGGCTAAGCCCAGCGGCCATGGGATGCCCCCCGAATTGTTGGAGCAGGTCTTCGCACGACTCCAAGGCTTGGTGAATATCCACACCATGAACCGAACGCGCACTGCCAATCAGTGCCCCGTTCTCTTCCGATAAAACAATGGATGGCCGGTACCGCTGCTCGATCATTCTGCTGGCGACGATGCCAACAACTCCTCGGTGCCAGTCTTTGCCGTGAACAAGGTTTACAAAGGAATCTGAAGCACTTGTTTCAAGCTGTTTCAAGGCGCTCGCCGTGGTCGCTTCGTCCACTTCGCGCCTTTGTTGATTCATCTCTTCGATTTCCCGTGCAACTTCTGCGGCGCGGGACTCCCTTTTTTCCATCAATAAATCTACGACGCGCTGTGCGTGATCCATCCTTCCGGCGGCATTGATTCGCGGACCGAGGGTAAAGCTGATATCACGAATGGTTTGCGGTGCTTGGTGGATGTCTGCTGCACGCAACAAGGCTAAGATTCCAGGTCGCTGTCGCTTGCGCAATTGTTTCAATCCTTGTGAGGCCATGATGCGGTTCTCACCTTGCAGCTCAACCAAATCCGCACCAATACTGATGGCCACCAAGTCCAACTCTTCATAAATTCCACTCTCAGGCAAATCCATCAGATGTGCCAGTGATTGGAGCAATTTAAAGGCCACGCCGCAACCCGAAAGCTCCTTGAATGGGTAAGGACAGTCTGATCGTTTTGGATTGAGAACGGCAAAAGCTGCGGGCAATGTTGCTTCAGGCAGGTGATGATCGCAAATGATGACATCAATGCCCCGGTCTGCGGCATCCGCCAGAGGTTCAAAATCCTTGGTCCCACAGTCCAGAGTAATCATCAAGGAGAATCGGTTTTCAGAAGCATACCGCACGCCCTCCATACTGACGCCATACCCTTCGTTGTAGCGATGTGGAATGTACGTTTCGACCTGACCCCCAACCCCTTCAAGGTAACTCGCTACCATGGCAACAGATGTTGTGCCGTCAACGTCGTAATCGCCATAAATTAAAATGCGCTCCTCGTCTTCAATGGCCTGATGGAGGCGATTGACTGCCTCTCGCATGTCCTTCATCAGCATCGAGTGATGCATCGCGGACAACGCAGGATTTAGAAAGCCAAGTACTTCCTCGGGTTCTTTTAGTCCTCGCTGAATGAGAAGGGAAGCAACCAATGGAGTGAGTCCAGCGTTCTTCATCAAGTGCGCGACTGCCGTTCGATCCGGCTGGGGTTTTACAACCCATGAGCTATCATTCAACTGTTGAGATACGGTCATGATGAAAGGACAATGGTTGCGTTTTAATCTAACTTCCCCAACAAGCCTTTCATCGTTTTGATGAAAAAGGTAAAAGGGTAATTGTGTCTAACTTATCTTGCACTGCCTAATTTAGGACAATGAATTTGCAAATGCTCAGTCAAAATCGATTTACGAAAATGAAATCTCCAAAATTTGCTCTCGCTTCTGCGCTTCTCTTAATGCTCGCTGTTGTCAGCGGTTGTTTGAACGATGACAATTTGATTCCTGAAAACTGTTACGACGGTATTCTCAACAATGGAGAAGAATTGGTGGATTGTGGGGGCTCGATCTGTCCGGCTTGCGACCCCTGTGAAAATGGTCAGTACGACGCACTGCTGGGAGAAACCTGGGTCGATTGCGGTGGAGAATGCGGACCGTGTGACCCCAGCTTCAACGGCGTCCAAGATCCGGGAGAAGCCGGCATCGATTGCGGCGGTGATACGGGCGTTGCGTGTGGAGAGTTGTGCGGAGATGGCCTCCTAAACGGCAACGAACAGGCCGTGGACTGCGGAGGTCCGGATTGTGAGCCGTGTCCAACATGCTGTGATGGCCTGATGAATGGGGATGAGCTTGCCGTGGATTGCGGAGGCAATTATGAGTCCAATATTTACATTGCCTGTGAAAATCCGAATATTGTTTGTGGGCCTTGTCCAGATGGCGTCAATTGTGGCAATGGCCTCATGGATGGTGATGAACTTTACATTGATTGTGGAGGTGATTACTGCCCTGAATGCGAATCCATTTTGACTTGGAAAGCGAACGGAACGGCGCTTGTAGCCGAGACAGGGCTTTCTGCTGAACTGGATGGCACCACCATCACTGTAACAGGGTTGACATTGACCGGAGCGGGTCTGGCGCTGGTGATGGAAGTCCCCTTGGCCGGTTGGGTCGCGGGGTCCCAAATACAATGCTCAGTTGCGACGGGTTCCTCTTGTTCCTATGCCGATCCTGCGGCCAATGCATACAGCACGAATTTCGGTGGAGGCGTTACCATTGATATCGCCTACGTCGATGCCGTTTCAGGCGGCTTCGTTGTCGGAACATTCATGGGCACCGTGGTAGGAATGTCTGGCGAAAGCATGAACATCGCCCAGGGAGCATTCCAGATGCAAATCGACTGATTTGCCCGTTCGCTGGCGTTATTCCTCCGAACGAATCAGCTCAAACAATGCATCCAAATTGGGTGCAAGAACAACCTCGATTCTGCGGTTTCTCGCTTTGTCATCTGGATCAAGCGGGTGATATTCACTCCTTCCAGCAGCGGTCAAAACTTCAGGATCTACTCCGGAAGCTTTTAATATTTCAATGACAGCAGTCGATCGAAGCACGCTCAATTCCCAGTTGTTTCTCGGAATGGTGCTGGATCGCAATTGATCTGAATCGGTATGGCCTTCAACGATGATTTCCAGGTTGGATTGCTGGCTGATTACCGCTGCTAAACCTTCAAGTGCCTGCTGGCCGTTCGCATTAATGGCCGTGCTGCCCGACGGAAATAGCAATTGGGCTTCTAAGCTAACATAGACTTTTCCGTCGCGCTGTTCCACGGATAATCCTTTGTCCGCGAATCCGAGCAGGGCGTCCGCGAGTTGGCTTCTGAGTGCTTCTGCAGCCGCGTCGCGGGCGGCTAGAAGTCCTTCTAACTCAGCAATGCGCCGTGATCGATCACTCAATTCATTTTCCCGCATCTCGAGATTGGTTCGCAACTGATTCAGCGCATCCTCTTGTTGCTGCAATTCGTTCCTCGAACGACTCAAATCTGCAAGTAAGGCCCGGTTCTCTTCGTTGATTGCTGCCATTCGTGAGGAACTTTCCGAAGTGAGAACATCATTCAATTCTTCGAGTCGGGCGACGTTGGCGTTGCTTTGACGCAAGGCACGACCTATACGAGCGGTATCGGCCGCCAAAGTTTGCCTACTTTCTTCTAAAACAGCAATCCTTCCCGCCATTTCTCGTCTTTCAATCTCTCCATCTTGACCTTCAAGTGCGAGTTTTCGATTTTCGTTTTGAACTTCGTCGAAGTCTGATTGCAATTCGTCGAACTGCTTGAGGGTGACGCATCCCGTGAACAGAAAAAAACTAAAAAAGAAGGTCGTCGAGTATAATATTGATTTCATCGGAATTGTATCGAGAATAGCCTCTAAACCTCGGTGTTGGGAGCCTTGGTTTTTCGGGGTGTCAAAATATTTTTGAAACATGTTTCGTTGATAAAGTGTTTTGTGGACACTAATTTTGTTGAACAACGAACGACGCAATGAGCACAATCATCCGAAATGCAGCTACTTGGTTTGATCGAACCCTCGGTTGGTTTTTCACCAATGGGAATAAGGTCAGTTACAATCGCTATGATTCCCCCGTTGATCAAGACTATTGAAGTTCCCTATGCTTGCGTGGGCAAGCACACACTCTGAGGCTCCGTAAAGAAACGCAACGCCTCGAATCCGCCTTCTCTTCCAACTCCACTCGACTTCACCCCGCCAAATGGGGTGCGTAAGTCACGGACCAACCAGCAATTGATCCAAGCGATGCCACTCTCTACAGCAGCGGCCGTGCGATGCGCCTTTGCAATGTCTTGCGTCCAAATGGTGGCTGCCAGACCGTACTGAGAATCATTGGCCAGTTGAATGGCTTCTTCCTCGGTTCGAAAGCTTTGCAGGGTAATGACCGGTCCGAAAACCTCCTCTTGATTGATCTCACAAGTAGGCCCAAGGCCCTCGATGATAGTGGGTTGGACAAAAAAACCATTTCTGCATCGCTCATTAGGAGCCTCGGCTTCATCGCCACCGCAAAGGATTGTTCCTCCGGCTTCCTTCGCGTTATTTATGCTGGATAAGATTTTGTCCCGATGGGCCTGTGATACCACGGCGCCCATCTTGGTTGCTGCATCAGCCGGATCTCCGATGCGCATCCGCTTCACCTTTTCGACGAGTGCGTTCTTGAACCGATCGTAAAGTTTGTCTTGGATAAGAATACGGGATGAGCACAAACAAATCTGCCCTTGATTGGCGAAAGACGAACGCAGTGTTGTCGAAACGGCTTTGTCAAAATCGCAATCCTCGAAAATGATAGCAGGATTTTTCCCGCCAAGCTCCAAGCTCAACTTTTTGAATTGCGGCGCAGTGGTTCGCGCGATGTGTGCTCCCGTGGAGGTACCGCCCGTGAATGAAATGGCTTTGATTTGAGGATGTTCGACGATGGCTTGACCGGCTTCCGAGCCCAAGCCGTGAACGACGTTGAACACTCCTGCAGGAATTCCGGCTTCTTCGGCCCATTGCGATAACATGAAGGCGGACACTGGGGTGATTTCAGAGGGCTTGGCGATGACGCAGTTTCCTGCGGCAATGGCGGGAGCAATTTTCCAGGTAAAAAGGTAGAGGGGTAAGTTCCAAGGAGAAATACAACCCACGATACCAATGGGTTTGCGGTGGGTGTAATGGATGTGCGAGCTGTCGGCAGGAATGTGTGCTTCGGAAGCGAAGTGTTCGATGGCTCCTGCAAAAAACTCGAGGTTTTTTTGAGCACGAGGAATGTCCACAGCCTCCGCGAGCGAGATGGGCTTTCCGTTGTCTTTGGATTCGGCACGCACCAGTTCACCAGCGTGTTGCGCGACAATTTTAGCCCAGCGCCTGAGGCATTCGGAACGGTCCTCAAATGACCGGTTCGACCATTGCGGAAAAGCCTTGGCCGCAGCCTGCACTGCCAATTCAACGTCATCAGCATCGGAGCGCGGGATTTGACCATATACCGCACCAGTAGCTGGTTCAATGTTGTCCAGCCATTTGTCTTTTGTTGATCCTTGTAGCTGCCCTCCAATTAGATTTTGCAATTGCTCCATGCCTCCAAGATAATTAGAGTGTGTCGATTGCATACAAATTCAGAAAATCCTTTTTATCTTTGCGCACGCTTTGACCGCGGTCATTGTCGTTAATTCCCCGATGGTGTAATGGTAACACACCGGCTTTTGGTGCCGTTTTTCAAGGTTCGAGTCCTTGTCGGGGAACGTTTAGCTTGAGAATCCTTGGGAATTTTCCCAGGGATTTTTCATTCATGCACTTACCGAAATGAATTATTCGCCGTTGGTGAGGGCGTCAATTTGCGCTTGCAATCCGATGATCGCGTTTTGCATAGAGTCCACGGTGCTGAGCAATTGGGTCAAGGCAGCGGCCACTTCGTGTCCGCCGACGTAGATTTCGCCATTGACAGCAGCATTTCCCGCGATGGTTGCGTCTCCTGCGTTGCTGACCGTGAAAGCATCTGAGCGATCATTGGCAGCATTTCCATTTCCGATGGCGAACAAGATGTCGGGTTGCTCGGCGCTATTGAACTGGCCAAATACGGCGCTATTGGCTTGATCCGCGATGACGCCCAAACCGCTCGCAAACGCATTCGATGCAGATGCTGTTGAGGAACGTCCAATAGCGCGGCTATAGAGACCACTAGCGTTGCTCTCAAATCCGCCTGCATGACTGGCATATCCAGATGCGGTGCATCCAAATCCTTCCGCATGCGCCACGTCACCGCTTGCAGAACTTGCCTGCCCTTCCGCATGCGATGAATTTCCAGCGGCTTCGTTTTGTCGGCCTTCGGCATGGGAATACAAACCTGAGGCCGTCGATAAGTAGCCTTGGGCATGTGCAGCGGTATTTTCCGCGCTGGTTCCGTAGCCTTCCGAGTGGCTGTAGTTGGACGTTGCTTCCGTGTTGTAACCTTCGGCATGAGCAGTGAGACTTGTTGCCAAGGTCAACATCCCTTCTGAATGGGAAGCGGTGCCGCTTGCTGTGGTGCCTTCGCCTTCTGCACTTGAACAAATTGCGCTGGCCGTGGTGAGCCGATTTTGTGCATTGCTGTAAGGCCCGCTTGCCGTAGTATTGATGCCTGAGGCGTTGGCATAAAGACCAGTAGCAGAGACGGCATACCCTTGTTCAAACCGTTGCAAAATTCGAGCAGACCCTTTCATCCAAGTATAGGTCGTCGTTGCGACGATACTGTCTTGCACGCTGGAAAGACCGAGAGAATCGCGCGCAGCCGATGCGGACGATGCATTTGTGCCGCCATATTCTATCGGGATTACTCCTTCTGCGTTGAATTCGGCACCATAAAAAGGCAGGAAAATCAGCAAATCATTGACTTCAATGGTACCGCTATTGTCGCTGTCTGGGTTATACGGGAATCCACCTGCGTATTCGCCTTGGGCTTGGCATATGGATAGGGCGGCGCCCATAGCGAGGGCAAAAACGGTCAGTCTTAGACGAGATAAGAAAGGCATGCTGTTCATTTTGAGAGCAAGTTACGTGTCAATAAGGGAAAGTGAAGGCCAATAGAATCACCCTTGACGGGTCCAGGCATTACTTCGAGATGATCCAGCGAAGTGTCTCCACGTCTTCTGCATATTCAATGCGTACGAGGTAGCAACCGGATAAGAGCTCCGAGGCATCCAGTAGGATTAAGGCCGTGGATTCGTGCTCATTTCCATCAAGCTGGATGGAAGGCATGGCCTGCTGCCCAGCGAGGTTGTAGACGCTGACGGTGACCCCTGCTGCTTGCGCTTGTTGAACTCGCAGAGTGGAGGAAGATGCGGTTGGGTTCGGCGAGATCGTGCTGCCGGTTGTGAAGAATTGTTCGAACGGATTTTTGGAACTCGGCTGGCCGAAAGTCTCGTCACCCGAATCTTCAATCCACTCCGCAGGGCTTTCGAGGAGCCCTAAAGGTTCCTCACAATCGTCCCCTGCGAAAATCAACGTTTGTACGAATGTCGCCTCGTTTCCACTGCAATCGCTCGCGGTGTATGTGCGTTCAATTTCAAAAGGGGTGTCGTCGCCTGCATCGGGATTTCCGCTTACAATGAAATCAGCGTAATTGCTTTCCAATCCCAAACTACAGTTGTCTTCCGCAAAAGAACAAGGATCGGGCAAGGCGACTCCGACGCTCGGTTCAAAGCAAAGGGATATGGTGCTTTCGCAGCTGCTCTCCATAACGGGTGCAGTGGTGTCTACCGCATATGTGTATTGCGTTTCGGATGTGAAATCACCGGAATTTGGGTTCAAGGAATTGTAAAATTGTGCAACGAACGCATCTCCACAAGGCACATCTACCAATACGTCAGCTCCCAGATCAACAACGAGGTCTCCTGCCAAACCCATTACGGACTGCCCCAAAACTTCACCTTCCCATGCGAACCAGCCACCCAAACCGTATTCGCAGTTCACGCCGTTTCCACCCTGACCAAGTTGAAAACGTTTGCTCTCGTTGAACGGCATATGAGATAACTGGAGCCAGGACCCATCATAACCCCCAGAACCGATGAGGTAAGACTGAGAATTATCCATGCGATAAGTGATCCAGCTTGCGGTATCTGCGTCGCATCCAAAAGCGGTCAATAAATCATGTTCTGAACTTTCGTTGAGCCACGTCTCTGCGGTTTGCATATCCTCCAAAACCAAATGCACATTCCATGTGAGGTTGTCGTTCTCACTATCGGCAACCTGTCCTGTGACCAAAGCAATACCGTTGGAAAATCGGGTTAGGATGAGTGGAAACGATTCAATGAAATAATCAGATTCGGCCAGACCGAGCTGTTCCGCCAACCCAAAAAGTCGGATTGCTCCGTCTGGGCCGTCGCCTTCCGCGGTATTCGCAAGATTGAAGTTTTGACTACCAATGACCTCTCCAAAAAACGAGGTTACCTCTAATGTATCTCCGTTGGAGGGATCGATGGCTACGATGCCACTATCTGCAGCACTTGGCAAGTCTGAAACGCACTGGACCGTGTCTGGATCAAATGCAGCGAGAAACACAGGTGCACAATTCGTGCATCCCACGAGTACGCCATTGCAATCGTAATCAGGAAGGGGGTATTCACACGATGAGGGGATGGAGAGTGTCGCCTCACCATCGAAGTTGCATGCGGTGAAATCCATGCATCCGGCACAACTTTCAAAATCGCATGCGGTCTCATCTGGAATGGTTGCGTTATCGTCGAAATTGCACGCAAGCGGTGCGGTGCAGCCCGCACAGGAGAAGTATTCACAGGACAGGTCTGGGTACAACGCGAGGGGATCGAAGTTGCATGCAAATTCATTCATGCAACCGATGCACGACAAGTATTCACAGGAGTCGTCATCTTCCGTGGCAGAAGCATCATAATTGCAAGCAAATGGATTGGTGCACCCTTCTTGAACGTAAGCACTAGCCACTGAAATATTCAATGTGGTTAAGAGCATTGCCCATGCGAGGCAAGGCAGCAATCCAGTCTTCTTGGATGTGAGCAGGCGATTCATTGGTGGATCAGAAAACAATTCTGAGATTATACCACCAAATTCGGGCTTTTCCCACCAAAAAACAAGTCAGAACGCACAAATAACAAGTCGAAAAGTCAAAAAACACAAATGAACCAGAATTATACTGCAACGATATTGATGATTCGCCCCGGCACAACAATGACCTTTCGGATGGTTTTTCCTGCTATTTGGGCGATGGTTTTTTCGTGATTGAGCGCTGCATCTTCCACTTCTTTCGGGTTCATTGTCGCGTCTAATTCCAGTTGGAAACGAACCTTCCCGTTGAAGGAAACGGGGTACGTGATTCGATCGGCAGTCAGCCATTTTTCTTCGCTTGCAGGCCAAGAAGCGTCCATCACACTCCCATTACCACCACTTTTATCCCATAATTCTTCTGCCAAGTGAGGAGCCACAGGGCTTAATAAAACGGCCAACGGCTGCAACAATTCGCTCTGACTGCCTTTGGAATCGAGCAGTTCATTGACCCCAATCATCAGCGCACTGATGACGGTGTTGAACGCATGCCGGTTCAAATCATCCGTCACCTTCTTTATGGTTTTGTGTAAAATCCGCAGGCTGGCTTCATCGGGTTTGCCATCTGTTGCACCTTCGAACAACCGATGCGTTTTTCGTAGGAAATTATGCACGCCGCTAATGCCCTGGGTATCCCATGGTTTATGCTGGGTGAGCGGACCAAGGAACATTTCATAGCACCGCAACGTGTCCGCTCCATAACGTTCCACCAAGTCATCTGGGGTTTGGACATTGAATTTGGATTTGGACATTTTCTCCACTTCGAACCCACATGTATATGTGTTGTCTTCGCCCAAGACGAATTCTGCATTGGCGTATTCCGGGCGCCACTTTCGGAAGGCATCTGTGTCCAACTTATCTCCTTCCACAAAGTTGATGTCTACATGCAGCCGTTGGGTCTGGAACTCTTTTCGACGTTCAAACGTTACGAATTTTTCGGTGCCTTGAATGCGATAAACGAAGCTCGACCGTCCTAAGATCATCCCCTGATTGATCATTTGTTTGAAGGGCTCATTGAAACCAATCCAATCATGATCGAACAAAAATTTCGTCCAGAAGCGAGAGTACAAAAGATGCCCTGTTGTGTGCTCGGCTCCCCCGATGTACAAATCAACTTGGCCCCAATAATCAGACTTTTCTCGACTGCAAAAAGTGCTGTTGTTGTGCGGATCCATGTACCGCAAGAAATACCAACTCGAACCGGCCCACCCCGGCATCGTATTGTGTTCCATGCGATCTCCTTCAAAAACATTCCAGTCTTCCTTTTGCGCCCTCGCGAGCGGTGGCTCTCCTTCTTCGGTTGGCAAGTAGGCATCTACTTTCGGAAGCGTTACCTGTTTGTCCTTGATGAGGCGTGGAATTTCGTCTTCGTAACAAATAGGGAACGGTTCGCCCCAATACCGTTGGCGACTGAAAACAGCATCGCGCAACCGGTAGTTGATTTGCTTGGTTCCCACACCCTTGGACTCCAGTATTGCAATTGCGGCAGGGATGCCATCGTGGCTGCTTAGACCATTGAGTGATTCCGAATTGCAAAGTGTGGCCGTTTTTTCGGTAAAAACCGCCTCGTCCGTGTCTTTGCCTTCGAAAATTGGGGGAATGGGCAATCCAAATGTTTTGGCGAATTTCCAATCTCGCTCATCGCCAGCAGGCACTGCCATGATGGCGCCCGTTCCATAACCGGCAAGAACATAATCGGCAATCCAAATGGGCAAAGGCTTTCCCGTCATGGGATGGGCGGCGAACGCACCGGTGTCGCATCCGGTGACCTTCTGCTCTCCAGCGCCTTGTCGCTCCCGTTCGGATTTCAGAGAAGCAGCGAGCTGGTACTGCTCAACGGCATCTTTTTGCGCGGCTGTAGTGATTTCAGGGACCAAGGGGTGCTCGGGGGCCAAGACCATGAAGCTCACGCCATATATGGTGTCAGGCCGTGTGGTGAAAACATCCAGTTGCTGGTTGGTTTCGGCCACTTGGAATTGGACCTCAGCTCCTTGGCTTTGTCCAATCCAATTGCGCTGTGCTTCTTTGATGCTGTCCGTCCAATCCAGATCGTCCAAGTCTGAAATAAGGCGGTTGGCATAGGCTGAAATCCGCATGATCCATTGCCTCATGCGCTTGCGCTGAACGGGATGTCCCCCGCGTTCGCTCAATCCGTCTTTGACTTCATCGTTGGCCAAAACGGTTCCCAGTGCGGGGCACCAATTGACTTCGCTATCAGCGAGGTAGGCCAACCGGAATGCCATGAGGATTTGTGATTTATCCGCCTCAGGGCATTGATTCCAATGCTTTGCAGAGAGTTTTCCAGCAAACTCTTCCCCCCATGGCGCGCGCACTTCATCGGAAAGGGTTTCCCACCATTTTGAATCACAGGCGGGCTCCACTTGACCCAATCCATCGGACTCAAGGGCTGCAATCAGTTCAGAAATAGGCCGTGCTTTGTCGGCCTCCACATCATACCAGGATTCAAAAAGTTGGCCAAAAATCCATTGGGTCCAACGGTAATATTGCGGGTCGCTGGTGCGCACTTCACGTGTCCAGTCATAGCAAAATCCCATTTGCTCCAGTTGCTCGCGGTATCGGCTGATGTTCGTTTCGGTGGTAATCGCCGGGTGTTGGCCGGTTTGAATGGCGTATTGTTCGGCGGGAAGACCAAAGCTATCGTATCCCATGGGGTGGAGTACATTGAATCCTTGATGCCGTTTGTACCGTGCAAAAACATCGCTGGCGATGTAACCCAATGGGTGGCCGACGTGCAGCCCCGCACCAGACGGGTACGGGAACATGTCCAACACATAAAATTTAGGTCGGGTTGTGTCTTCGTCAACGCGGTAAGCATCGTCAGCTTTCCACTGCGCTTTCCAGCGCTTCTCAATGGCTTGAAAATCGTAATCCATGGGTATCTGCCTGTTCCACGCAAAGGTACTCCTCGAATACCGGCATAAAATGACTTTGACGAATATCTTTGCGCTGTGTATTTGAGTAAAACACCCCCGATTTTAAAGGCTATGGCTTCACAATTGATGTGGTCTGGGCCTGAGAGGATCAATGGTAAGCCTGCCGTGTATTTGACGTTTGATGATGGCCCGCATCCAGAAATTACCATGGAAGTGCTGGAAATCCTGAACCGATGCGGTGTGCCGGCAACTTTCTTTTGCGTGGGAAAAAACGTTGAAATGTACCCTGAAGTCATTCAAAGAATCCGGGCCGAAGGGCACGACTTGGGGAATCACACCTATGCCCATGAATCGGGTTGGAAAACGTCCAATTTTAAATACCTCAAGAGTTTTTCGCGTTGCCAATCGCTCATTGATGCGCCGTGGTTTCGGCCACCGTATGGACGCATTACACGTTCCCAAGCAGCAGCCCTTCAAGACCAGACCAAAATCATTATGTGGGATGTGTTGAGCGGTGATTTTGACGAAAACAAAACCACGGAGACCTGTTTCAATGATTTGCTGGCGAATACCCGTCCAGGAGCCATTGTGGTATTTCACGATTCCGAGAAGGCTGCGGAACGGATGCTTCCGGTGTTGGAACCCTACCTGAATTGGCTTCGAGATGAAGGCTATACTTGTCAGTTACTCCCCGGATCCCGCTGATTCGGCGTTGCTTTCTTCCTCCGCTTTTTTACCGGCATTACGCAACAAGGTCAATTTGGCGCGGATGTCTTCCATCTCTTTCCGGTCCTCCTCCATGGATTTCTCGTATTGGGCCCGGATTGATTCTGCACCCTTGCCCGTGAATCGCTCAATGTTTTCTTCGGTCTTCGTTACCCGCGTTTTGATACGGTCCATCTTTTCCCTCAAAATCCGCTGTTCACGTTGGATGTTTTGGGCATCAGAACTGACCAAATGATCGATGCGTTGCTTGTAGGTTTCCATCGCCCGCTCCGACTTTTGAGCACTCAGTGCGTCATAATGCAGATCCATTGCTGTGCGGTAGGCGTTCATGATGGAGTCGAGGGCCTTTCTTGGGATGAAACCGATTGCATTCCACCGTTCGGAAAAGGACTTCAAACTTTCCAGGGCTTCTTGACGTTTTTCCGGGAGCGTCAAGGCCTTGATTTCGTCAATCAGCGCCTTCTTCGCAGCTAAATTCTTCTTCTCCTCTTCAATCCGACCCGCCATTTCGGCTTTTCGAGCCTTGAAAAACGAGTCTTGGATCTTGCGAAACTTACCCCAGAGTTTTTGCTCTTCCCGAGGGGTGCATGCCCCCACGTCCTTCCAAGCCTTTTGGAGGTCCATCATCTGAGGGGCCGTTTCCTTCCAATTCGTGTTTTTGGCCAACTCTGTTGCCTTTTCAATCAGCGCGATCTTCTGCTCTTTGAAGGCTTTTGTGGTCTCTTTTTGAGCATCGTAAAACAGCTGCTTCTTCGCGAAGAATACGTCCGCCAATTCCCGGAACTGGCCCCACAACGCTTCATTTTGATCCTTTCCCGCGAACCCAGTGGTTTTCCACTCTTGTTGCAATGCAATCACTTTTGCCGTAGCGGCTTGCCAGGCATCATGGCTTGCGGCGACCTCTTCGGCTACAACCGCTCGCAACTGCTCAACCAGAGCGGTTTTTTTGTCGGCATGGCCTTGGAAGGTCGCCTTTACCTGCTGATAATGTTCTTTGACTTCCTCAAATACAGGGCGAATGAGACCAAAGAATTCGTCGGCCATCTCCTTGTAGTTTTCCCGTGGCGAGGGCCCTATGTCGAGCCATTGTTTCTGCAACAAGCGGGCTTCTTTTTGGCGTTCTTTGAGGGATTCCACCGCAGCCATAGCTTTGGCTTTTTCCGTAAGCTCTTCTTTCTTTTTCTGGTTCACTTTCAAGTCGTGATCCTTCAGCTCTTTGTAGATGTTGATGTTGTAGAAGAACTCATCTTGCAGCCGGTAATATTGATCGTGGACTTCTTTGTGGCGGTCGCCGGGCACTTCTCCTGCGGTTCCCCATTCCTCGCGAACTTCATTGAAAATGACAAATGCAGCGCCAATGTTTTCTTCCTCTTGGATGGTGTGCCGCAACCGCTCGAGCATGGCCAGTTTCTTTTCCAAATTTCCGCGCTGCTCATCGGCCACCTGCTTGCGCCATTCTTTTTCACGTGTTTTGAAAAGGGCAATGGCTTCTTCGAATAATGCTTCTTCTGGAGAAGGCACGTATTCAAAAGTTTCGGATGTGCTGCCTTCGGCAGGGGTCCATGCTTCGCGCTGTTTGCGCACTTCTTCTTGGGTTAGACTGCGAAATTCTTCCATCGCGGAACGGACGTCTCCGCGGATGCTCTCTAAGTCTTCTTGCCCAAGCAAGGTTTGAATGCGCTCTAATATCTCAGACCTCATCGGTCACGTATTTAAAATTCAGGACTGCAAATATCGGTCAAACCCTTGTTTTGACGCTATTTTCGGGCAAATTCACGTCCGAAATATGGAAGAGTGGCTGAATAAGATGCGGAAATGGTGTTCCATTCGAGAGCGATGCGAGCATGATATTCGCGCGAAATTAAAAAAGGCAGATGTCTCGGATTCTGAGATGCAGCGGCTGATTGCGCGGTTGGTTCAAGAAGATTTTATGTCGGAAAGTCGGTTTCTCGAGTCGTACATCCGCACCCACATAGAATACAAAGGGTGGGGCCCACATAAGATTGTAAATGGTTTGAAAATCAAAGGATTTGATTCGTCAAAAGCATGGAATGCAGTCAATTCTTGGAATCAAAAGGATTTTGAGCGCGTCTTGAATCGATTGCTGGAAAGAAAAGCTGAGGAGTGGCAAGAGAACAGAGAGCGGGTAATCCGTTTTTTGGTTTCAAGGGGCTATCGGATAGAAGACATATTGCGTCAAGGGGCTGCATTAGGAACGGGGGTGAATTAACTTTGGCCATTCATGATTACGATTGATCAAATAAATGCGTTGCGAAAACGCATCGAAGATTTAAGGGGGTACTTGTCCATCGATGAGAAGGCAATTGAAATCGCGGAGGAGGAAAAACGCACACAGGACCCTGATTTTTGGACCAACTCGAAGGAGGCCGAACTGGTGATGAAGCGCATTCGGACTTTGAAAACGTGGACGGGCAGCTTCAACGATTGCCTGGGAAGTTTAGAGGATGCTCAGGTTCTTTTTGAATTCATGAAAGCCGGAGAAGCGGATGAAACCGAATTCACAACGGCCTTTGAATCGGCAATCAAAGCAGTGGAAGAATTGGAGTTTAAAAACATGCTCAGCGCTGAGGAAGACAACCTGAATGCCGTCATGCAAATTACATCCGGAGCGGGTGGAACAGAAAGCTGTGATTGGGCGGCCATGCTCATGCGCATGTACCGAATGTATGGCGACCGCGCTTCATTCAAGGTCAAGGAGCTCGACATGCAAGAAGGCGATGTTGCCGGAATCAAGCAGGTCACATTGGAGTTTGATGGAGACTTTGCTTTTGGAATGCTCAAAGGGGAAAATGGGGTGCATCGGTTGGTTCGCATCAGTCCATTCGACAGCCAGGCTCGGCGACATACTTCTTTTGTCTCCGTGTACGTCTACCCCTTGGTGGATGATTCGATTGAAATTGAGGTCAATGCTTCCGATATCAGTTGGGACACCTTCCGATCGGGGGGTGCAGGGGGTCAAAATGTGAACAAGGTGGAAACCGGTGTTCGGTTGCGGCACGCTCCGACGGGAATTGTCATTGATAACACCGAAACCCGCTCGCAGCTCGGAAACAAAGAGAAGGCGATGCAACTTCTCAAGTCGCAGCTCTTTGAGATGGAACTTGCTCGCAGGAATGAGGCGCGCGCTGAAATAGAGGCGGGAAAGAAGAAGATTGAGTGGGGATCGCAGATCCGATCCTATGTCATGCAGCCGTACAAAATGGTCAAAGACGTCCGAACCAGCCACGAAACATCCAATGTTGAGGCCGTGATGAACGGCGACATAGAAGGCTTCCTCAAGGCGTATCTGATGCAGGCGGGATCGGGTGCCAAAAGCCTAGAATAACAACAATCATTTCCCTTATTCATTTCATCGACATGAATTTATTCCGAATCGAAAAGGACACCATTGGTGAAGTAAATGTTCCCAAAGAAGCCCTGTGGGGCCCACAAACGGAGCGGTCACGGAACAATTTCAAAATTGGTCCAAAAGCGTCCATGCCAATGGAAGTGGTCAAGGCCTTCGCTGTCTTGAAAAAAGCAGCGGCGTTTACCAATGCAGAGCTGGGCGGCTTGGATGCGCAAAAGCGTGATTTAATTGCCAGAGCATGCGATGAAATCGTTGCGGGCAAATGGGACGAACAATTTCCTTTGGTCATATGGCAAACAGGGTCAGGAACGCAATCCAACATGAATGTCAATGAAGTTGTCGCCAATCGAGCGCATCAACTTAATGGCGGAACAGTCGGAGAAGGAGAACGGCCGGTGCATCCCAATGATGATGTCAACAAGTCTCAGTCTTCCAACGACACCTTTCCAACCGCGATGCACATTGCGGCGTACTGCATGATTGTTGAGACGACCATTCCCGGTGTCGAAAAATTGAGGGATGCACTGGAATCAAAAGCACAGGCATTTTCGGAGGTGGTGAAAATTGGCCGCACCCATTTGATGGACGCGACCCCATTGACGTTGGGACAGGAGTTTGGGGGGTATGTGGCACAGTTAAACTATGGACTCAATGCACTGCGGAATTCGCTGAGTCATTTGTCAGAATTGGCACTTGGCGGCACAGCAGTTGGAACGGGAATCAACACGCCAGAAGGCTATGCTGTCCGTGTTGCGCAGCACATTGCTGAACTCACAGGCCAACCTTTTGTGACGGCTGCCAACAAGTTTGAGGCGCTCGCGGCGCATGACGCTATTGTGGAGTCGCATGGCGCCTTGCGCCAGTTGGCGGTCTCCCTCAATAAAATTGCAAATGACATTCGGTTGATGGCTTCAGGGCCGCGTTCGGGAATCGGTGAAATCATCATTCCCGCCAACGAACCCGGTTCGAGCATCATGCCAGGCAAGGTGAACCCTACACAATGCGAGGCCCTTACCATGGTGTGTGCTCAAGTGATGGGCAATGACGTTGCCATTGCGGTTGGGGGAGCTCAAGGGCATTACGAACTGAATGTATTCAAGCCGATGATGGCCCGCAACATACTGGAAAGCGCTCAATTGATCGGAGATGCGTGCGCCTCGTTCAGTGCGCATTGCGTCCAAGGCATCGAACCGAATCACAGTCGGATTGATGAATTGGTGCAGAATAGCCTCATGTTGGTCACGGCACTCAACACCAAGATTGGTTACTACAAAGCGGCAGAAATCGCGAACAAAGCGCATACAGAAGGCACAACCTTGAAAGTGGCAGCGCTCGCGACCGGTTACTTGACAGAGGAGGAATACGACGCGTGGGTCGTGCCCGCCGACATGACAGGCCGCCGCTAGGCAATCATCTTTTTTGGTGGACTAGCGTGTCTTCCGGGTTTTCATCTCTGTGACCAGCTGCTTGATCCATTGTTCTTCGGACTTCGGACAAATCAACAAGGCGTCCTTTGTGTCCACAACGATGAAGTCGTTCACGCCACGCAAAGCGACGATCTTTTTCGATTCTGCTGCCTCAGTGACCACCACATTGCCTGCCGCTTCATGGGCCCAGAGTTCCGTTCCAGTCGTTCCATTGCCATGCGCGTCCAGCGGCAATTTTTCATGCAACGACCCCCAAGTCCCCAAGTCACTCCAGCCAAAATCGGAAAGCACAACCGTCACGTTGGATGCTTTTTCCATGATTCCATAATCGATGGAGATATTTTCACAATCGCCATAAATGGATTGAATGGCTGACTTTTCGGCGGGTGTCGCAAAATCTGCGGCATTTTCTTGGAACAAGTCTTGCATTTCGGGCAAGTGCTTTTCAAACGCGGCGGTAATGTTTTGAAGGCTCCAAATGAAGATTCCAGAATTCCAGTAGAAGTCTCCCGAGGCAAGGAATTCCTCTGCCAAGTCTCTCTGCGGCTTTTCCGTGAAGGTTTTGACGGAACGAATGCGCTGATCTTCCGCATCGGGCAGGTCTTCAAATTGGATGTAGCCGTAGCCCGTGTCGGGACGCGATGGCTTGATGCCGAGCGTGACCAAATGGTTGGTGTTCAAGCTGTGATTTGCCGCGAGTTGCGCAATTTCCAGGAAGTTGTCTTCTTTGACAATCAAATGGTCGGATGGTGCGACAATCACTACGGCTTCTGATGCCTGATCACCCGCCTTCTTCGCGACCCAGTGATTTGCGTAGGCAATGCAAGGGGCAGTGTTGCGCATGAAAGGCTCACAGAGTACGTTTTCCGCCGGCAATAGTTCGAGGTGTTCATGAACCAAACCGCGGTAGCGTTCTTGTGTGACCACAACAATGTTTTCATTGGGCACCATTCGGCTGAGGCGATCGTAGGTCATCTGAATCAGCGACCGTCCCGTGCCGAGAATGTCGAGGAATTGTTTTGGCTGGGTTTCACGGCTCATGGGCCAAAAACGACTTCCAATGCCACCAGCCATGATGACTGCGTAAGTGTTCGAATTTTTCAAATCAAGGGTGGGTTAAAGGCAATGAAGCGGGCTCGGAAAGGCTTGACCATTGCGGGCAATCGCATTTCTGACTTCGCCGCTGCTGCTGGCAACTTGTCAATAGAAAAACCGCTCCTAGGAGAGCTATGACCATCAATGGGTGGTTTATCTTCTTCATTTGCTGCAAAAATACGCTCCGTAGCTTGACTTATGGAGCGGCACTGAACATTAACTTAGCCGCATGCGGTGGATGTTTCACATTGGACGTTACATGCAATTGTTGGCCAAAAGCTTTCGCCGACCTGAAAAGGCGCGGATGTTTCGTGGGCTCTTTGTCCAGGAATTGGAATCCATTGGGATTCAATCTGTAGGCATCGTCGCCCTGCTGAGTCTATTCATGGGGGCGGTTATTTGTTTGCAAACGGCGCACCAAATTGGGGGTTGGATCCCTGCGTACACCATTGGGTTCACGGTGCGTCAGACCATGATTTTGGAGTTTTCTCCGACCTTGATTCCCGTGATACTTGCGGGCAAGGTAGGCTCCAACATCGCGTCGCAATTGGGGAGCATGCGGGTCACGGAGGAAATTGATGCGTTGGAAATTATGGGGGTAAATAGCGCAAGTCATTTGATCCTACCGAAAATTTTGGCGGGTGTTTTGATTGTGCCTTTTTTGGTCATCTTGAGCATGGTCCTCGGTGTAGGCGCAGGGGCTTGGATCGGCGTCGCTACAGGGGTGAGCACGCTTGCTGATTTCGAATACGGAATGCAAGTCGACTTCCGGGTTTTCGATGTGTCTTACGCACTGATCAAAACCGTAATCTTCGGTTTTATACTCACAAGTGTGTCCGCTTACCATGGCTATTATGCCTCGGGAGGGCCAATTGAAGTGGGGCGTTCCAGTACGCGGGCAGTGGTATGGTCCGTGGTGATCATCATGATTTCCAACCTCGTCATCACCCAAATGTTGCTGAATTAACGGACGAGCGGAATGATTAAACTGCACAACATCTCCAAATCATTTGGTGAGCATCATGTTCTCAAGGATGTATCAGCCTCCTTTGAGCGAGGCAAAGTCAATTTTGTCATTGGGCGCAGCGGAAGCGGAAAGAGCGTTTTGACAAAATGCACGGTTGGCCTCATTGAGCCTGACACGGGGTATGTGGAATATGATGGGCGGGATTTCACCCGAATGTCCTTGAAAGAGCGCAAATCCATTCGACAAGAGATTGGAATGCTCTTCCAGGGAAGTGCCTTGTTTGACAGCATGTCGGTTGAAGAAAACGTGCGGTTTCCGCTGCGGATGTTCAGTGATTTGAGTGAAAAAGACATCCAAATGCGGGCTGCAGCATGCCTCGAAAGGGTGGAGCTTTCGGACGCAGGCGCTCGCTTTCCGTCTGAATGCAGCGGTGGAATGCAAAAGCGCGTTGGCATTGCCCGGGCCATTGCGATGAATCCGAAATATTTGTTTTGCGATGAGCCCAACTCTGGACTTGATCCTCAAACGGCCATTGTCATCGACCAGCTCATCAAAGAAATCACGTTGGAATACCAGATGACAACAGTGGTTATTTCGCACGATATGAATAGCGTCATGGAGGCGAGTGATACCATTCATTTTGTCCACGAAGGGTCCATCCTTTGGAACGGAGATCGGCACCAATTGTTGGAAGGGGGAGTGGCCGAATTGGAATCATTTGTTTTTGCTTCGGACCTCATGCGTCAGATTCGCAAGAACCAATCCACCCCATGAAGCATGGCGGAAGGAAGCCCTCAAAAAATCCCATTGAATTTTAATCGCCGCACGAATGCGGAGATGAATGAAGGCTCTGAGCGCATGCTCGCGAGGTATCAGTCGCGAAGAACGGTTCGGCATTTTTCATCTGATCCACTTCCATTGGAGGTGGTGGAACGCTGCATATTGGCTGCGGGCACAGCTCCATCGGGCGCCCATAAGCAGCCCTGGCATTTTTGCCTCATCACGGACCCCGCAATCAAGAAAAAGATTCGCGAAGCCGCGGAAAAAGAAGAGTATGTCAATTACCACGGCCGCATGTCAGATCGTTGGCTCAAGGACTTGGAGCCCTTCGATACCAACCACATCAAACCCCATTTGGAAGAGGCGCCAGCCCTCATTGCCGTTTTCAGGCAAGCCTGGCAACCGGATGAGTTGGACGGTAGGAAGCAGAACTATTACGTTCAGGAGTCGGTGGGAATTGCCTGCGGCATGCTTTTGGCTGCTTTGCACGAATCGGGGATCGCTGCACTGACCCATACACCTTCTCCGATGGCTTTTTTGTGTGATATTTTGGACAGACCATCCCATGAGAAGGCATTTTTACTCATCCCCATTGGATTCCCTACAGATGACTGTGAAGTGCCTGATATTGCTCGGAAATCACTCGATGAGATTCGTTCAAATGTGGGTGCCGGCAAGAAGTAATTCTGCTGCTTGGGCATAAAATCTTGAATAAACTTCGGTGGTTACCTTTTCCTTTGGTTACTTTGCGCCCCGATAAACAGATTTAAGCTATGTCTGATATTCAAGAAAAAGTAACGGCGATTATCGTCGACAAGTTGGGAGTTGATGCCGGAGAGGTTAACATCGAAGCAAGTTTCACCAATGATTTGGGAGCCGATTCTTTGGACACGGTTGAGCTCATCATGGAATTTGAAAAGGAGTTCAACATTGCCATCCCCGACGACCAAGCTGAAAAGATCAGCACAGTAGGCCAAGCGGTCGACTACATTACAGAGCACGCGAAATAATCCCGGCTCTATGGAGCTCAAGAGGGTTGTTGTGACTGGCCTAGGAGCGATTACGCCCCTAGGCAATGACGTGCGCGCCTATTGGGATGGCCTCATCAACGGTGTGAGTGGCGCAGGCCCAATCACCAAGTTTGACGCTGAAAATTTCAAAACCCAATTCGCGTGCGAAGTCAAAGGCTTTGAGGTTGCAGATTTCTTGGAGCGGAAAGCTTCAAGGAAGATGGACCTTTTTGCCCAGTACGCCGTGGTCTGTTCAGATGAAGCCATCAAGGACGCGGGACTTCTTGAGGAAGGCGCCGCAAATCCCGACCGGGTGGGCGTCATCTGGGGCTCGGGAATCGGAGGTTTCCAGACGTTCATGAACGAGGCACTGAACTTCCACAAAAGCGATGGTATTCCGCGGTTCAGTCCGTTCTTCATTCCGATGATGATTTCGGACATCGCGGCGGGTCACATCAGCATGCGCCACGGATACAGGGGCCCAAACTTCTGCACGGTTTCAGCGTGTGCGAGTGGCACCAATGCGATGATTGATGCGTTCAATTATATTCGATTGGGTAAGGCGGATGTAATGGTCACAGGTGGATCTGAGGCCGCAGTCACGGAGGGCGGAATTGGAGGCTTTAACGCTCTGAAGGCATTGTCAACCCGCAATGACGACCCTACCACTGCTTCGCGACCATTTGATTCCACTCGGGACGGTTTTGTCTTAGGAGAAGGTGGAGGTGCGATTATTCTGGAGGATTACGATCATGCCGTGGCTCGCGGAGCAACCATTTATTGCGAAATGGTTGGCGGGGGAATGAGCGCAGACGCCCACCACATTACGGCTCCTCATCCGGAAGGGTTGGGCGCATTGAATGTGATGAAAGCAGCGCTGGATGACGCTGCCATGCATCCATCCGAGGTGGATTATGTCAATGTGCACGGTACATCGACACCGCTCGGGGACATTGCAGAAACAAAAGCCATTCAAGGTGTTTTCGGAGACCACGCTTACGATCTCAACATTTCATCGACGAAGTCGATGACAGGTCATTTGCTGGGAGCCGCAGGAGCGATTGAAGGCATTGCATGCATCTTAGCCATCAAGAATGGCATCATCCCACCGACAATTAATTTTGAGCACTCGGATGACCAGTTGGATCAAAAGTTGGATTTCACATTCAACAAAGCAAAAAAGCGCAACGTGCGAGCGGCCCTTTCGAATACATTCGGATTCGGAGGCCACAATGCTTCCGTTTTGTTTCGCGAACTTTTATAACGGTTTTTTCAGTGGGGTTGCTCGATTCCAGGAGGTTGCGGGAATTGAAATCTCGTGTTTCAAAGCCAAGTGCGTTTGATTCTTTTGTTCGCGCCGAATTCGGCGTGAGGCCATTGCAGCACGCATGGTATGAAGAGGCGATGACGCACGCTTCACTATCACCTTACCTGGAGGACCACCAAAATGCCAACGAGCGATTGGAATTTTTGGGAGACGCCGTGCTTGGGGCGATGGTCGCCAAGCAAGTTTTTGATTCATTCCCCGAAGATGAAGAAGGACCGCTGACCCAACGCAAGGCCCAAATGGTCAGCCGCAAAGCGTTGAATCAAATTGGTCAATCGATGGGGTTGGAATCATTCATACGCGCCAAAATGGGCAACCGAGAAATTCCTGCAACTGTGGTTGGCAATGCCCTTGAGGCCCTGATCGGCGCGATTTTCATTGATCACGGATACCGAAAAACAGAGCAAGGGGTTCTGCGGATGTTTGAACGGCATCCGTTGAATTCGGGCGCTTTGATGGAATCCGATTTCAAAACCCAAATGCAAGAGTGGGCCCATCAGTCATCGAAATCGTTGGAATACCGATTGATCGGCGAAGCGATGGTTGAAGGCCGAAATGTTTATCAAATGGAGTTGGTGTTGGACGGGCACATTATGGGCAAAGGCCACGGCTTTTCAAAGAAGGGCGCTGAGCAGGCTGCAGCCGAAGACGCAAGCCAGAACATTCCACTGTAATTGTGGATGTTAATGCTCGTACCATGCCGCTGAAACGTAAATCTCAAGGTATATTTGCCGCAGATGCAATGGCTTGACGACGATTTTGCAGATTCGTGCGATTTTGAACTGATTGGATTGAGTAGTCACCTTCCTCCACAGCGTTTGTGTTGGGAGTTGAACCGTTCAATGGGATGGAGTCTGGAATTCAGTCATTTGCTTGAGATCGCACACAAGAAGATCAATTCAAGCCATGCTGTATACCGGTTCAATGAAACCGGAGATGCAGGCCATGGTGCTTTCCACCTCGTGGAGAACAAGTTGCCCGAAGGCATTATTGCTCGATTTCAGGGGGCATCTGCGCTGGACTACCTCCTCCATTTGGGGGAAGGATGTGAGCAGGCCGTGGGTTTGGTTCCTGCGTTGCGCAAGGTGAATGGAGTGAATTATGTCCAGGAACTGGACCCACTGCATTCGGGAGCCATTGAGCATTTGGCTTTGATTGATTTAGAGCCAAAGTTGGATTAGTAAGATTGAAGAGAAAGAAATGAAACGAACGAAAATTGTAGCGACAATGGGCCCCGCTTCCTCGTCAGAGGAAATGCTCCAGGCACTCATTCAAGCAGGAATGAATGTGGCGCGTTTGAATTTTTCGCATGGCGAATACTCGGTGCATGGGCAAACGATTGCCAACGTGCGTAAGGTGGATGAGGAATTGGGAACGCACACTGCTTTGTTGGCGGATTTACAAGGTCCAAAGTTGCGTGTATGCGACATTGTCGGTGGTGAAATGAAGTTGGTGAATGGCGAGGAATTGATCATTCGCACGGGAAATCACGACGGAGAAAATGGCGTCGTTTATACCACCTACAAAGAATTTGCTCGGGATGTGAAGCCTGGCGAGCCGGTGCTCATGGACGATGGGAAATTGGAGTTGAAAGTATTGGAAACGGATGGCAAAGGGGAAGTCCGATGTGAAATCATTCACGGAGGTAAATTGAAGCCAAGGAAAGGGATCAACTTGCCTTCCACAGCTATTTCGCTTCCATGCATCACCGAAAAAGACGAAGCTGATTTGGCCTTTGCCTTGGAAAATGATGTGGATTGGGTGGGACTTTCTTTTGTCCGAAACGCGAGCGACATCATTGACCTGCGCAACCGCATCGAGGCGGCGGGAAAGCACGCGCGGATTGTCGCCAAAATTGAGAAGCCCGAAGCCTTGGAGGACTTGGACGAAATCCTGAGCATGACCGATGCAGTCATGGTGGCGCGCGGTGATTTGGGGGTGGAGATTCCCAAGCAAGAGGTTCCATTGGTGCAAAAAGACATCATCAAGAGGTGCATGTTGCTCGGTCGTCCCGTCATTGTAGCGACGCAAATGATGGAGTCGATGATTGAACATTCGGTGCCGACCCGGGCCGAAGTCAATGATGTTGCCAACGCTGTGCTTGATGGCGCCGACGCTGTGATGCTGAGCGCAGAAACATCAGTCGGGGCATTTCCCGTTGAGGCGGTGGAGGCTATGACCGATATCATTCACTCGATGGAAGGCCATGATGCGATGTTCAATCACGAACGTCCGCCATTGAGCCCGGATGACGACCGATTCATTAGTGATAGCATGTGCTACAATGCCTGTCGCTTGGCAAAACGGGTCAATGCGAAGGCCATTGTGACGATGACTTTCAGTGGATACACGGCGGTGCAAGTCTCGAGTCAAAGGCCGAAAGCACATGTCTATATGTTCACAGCAAATAAAAAAGTGCTGGGACAGATGTCGCTGGTGTGGGGCGTAACGGCCTTTCCCTATTTGAAAATGGTGAGTACCGATCATACCATAGCGGACATCAAGTTTGAGCTGACGAAAATGGGGGTTGTGGCCAAGGGAGATTTTGTCATTCACCTCGCGAGCATGCCCATTGCCGAAGCTGGAACGACAAACATGGTCAAGCTGAGTCAAGTGTAGAAAAATCAGGGGTTTAGTATTCGCATCCTCCTTGGGTTGGTGCTATCTTCGCGGCAGCGCTCGCGCGCAACGTAATGGCCATCAGCATGAGTGATTCTCCTCAACAATCTTATTTCCCTGAGCGGGGTTCCTTGAATTTGCCAGATGTCGCAAGTGATATCTTGCAACGATGGGAGCGTGAAAACACGTTTCAGCGCAGCATTGATACGCGCCCAGAAGACCGTCCTTATGTCTTTTTTGAAGGCCCGCCATCAGCCAATGGCAAACCGGGAATTCACCACGTGATGGCCCGTGCCATCAAAGATATTTTTTGCCGGTTTCACACCCTCAAAGGGTACCGTGTGGAACGCAAAGCCGGTTGGGATACCCATGGATTGCCGGTTGAATTGGGCGTCGAAAAGGAACTTGGAATCACCAAGGAAGACATCGGTGTCAAACTGACCATCGAAGAATACAATGAAGCTTGCCGAAAGGCGGTGATGCGGTATACGGATATCTGGAATGATCTCACCCACAAAATGGGGTACTGGGTGGATATGGAGTCGCCGTATGTGACCTATGAGAACAAGTACATTGAAAGTGTCTGGTGGCTGCTGAAGCAATTGGACAAGAAAGATTTGCTGTACAAAGGCTATACCATTCAGCCGTACAGCCCTGCAGCGGGAACCGGATTGAGTTCCCATGAGCTCAATCAGCCTGGAGCGTACCAAGATGTGAAGGATACGACGGTCGTTGCTCAATTTCGAGCGCTCCCGGACTGTGCGGGACGCATTCTAGAACACGCGGGTTCCGAAAAAGCGGCTGCACTGGCGCATTTGCCGGTGGATTTCTTGGCTTGGACCACGACTCCCTGGACATTGCCCTCCAACACGGCATTAACGGTTGGTCCCACGATTGATTATGCTTTGGTGGTGACGAAAAATCGGTACACGCAAGAAGAAGGTGTAGTGGTTTTGGCTTCGGAACTGGTTGGGAAACATTTCGGAGGAAAAAAAGCGCCTGAACACGAAGTCATTGCACAGATCAAAGGCACCGATTTGTGTGGAGCACGTTACGAGCAATTGCTGGATTGGGCGGAACCCATGGAGCGTGTAGAGCAGGCATTTCGGGTCATCCCAGGGGATTTTGTGACAACCGAAGATGGAACGGGAATTGTACACACGGCACCGACTTTTGGAGCGGATGATGCCCGAGTGGCTTCCGCCGCGGGTGTTCCTCCGCTGCTGGTGGACGATGGATCTGGTCATGGAGTACCGTTGGTGGACATGCAAGGCCGTTTCCGAGCAGGCGTCGGGCCATTCGCGGGGCGATTTGTAAAGCAGGAGTACTATGAAGCGAACGAAGCTCCAGAACGCTCAGTGGATGTTGAGATTGCCATCTTATTGAAGGAGCGAAGCCAGGCCTTTTTGGTAGAGAAATACGAGCACAATTATCCGCATTGCTGGCGAACAGATAAGCCCGTGCTGTACTACCCTCTGGACAGCTGGTTCGTGCGTTCCACGGCTGCGAAGCAGCGTATGCAAGAGCTGAATGACACCATCCGGTGGAAGCCGGCCAGTACAGGTAGTGGACGGTTTGGAAAGTGGTTGGAAAACCTGAATGATTGGAACTTGAGTCGCTCGCGGTTTTGGGGCATTCCAATTCCCATTTGGTCCACGGAAGACGGTTCCGAGCGAATTTGCATTGGTTCGGTGGAAGAGTTGAAAGAGGCTTGTGCAGCATCTCTGCAAGCCGGTTTGATGCCATCCAATCCGTTGAAAGAATTTGCGCCTGGCGACATGTCCAAGGAGAATTACGAAGCATTTGACCTTCATAAGCACTCCGTGGACGGCATTGTGCTTGCGTCGTCAAAGGGTGAACCCATGCACCGAGAAGCCGATTTGATTGATGTTTGGTTTGATAGCGGATCCATGCCCTACGCCCAATGGCATTACCCATTTGAAAACAAGGATCGGATTGACGGAGCAAAGTCTTTTCCAGCGGACTTCATTGCGGAAGGAGTGGATCAAACCCGGGGATGGTTTTACACGCTGCACGCTATTGGCACCATGGTGTTCGACTCCGTGGCATACAAGAGCGTTGTGAGCAATGGATTGGTGCTGGACAAGCAAGGATTAAAAATGTCCAAACGATTGGGCAATGCGGTAGACCCATTTGAAACGCTCGAGAAATACGGCCCGGATGCAACGCGCTGGTACATGATCAGCAATGCGCAACCTTGGGACAACCTGAAGTTTGATGCGGACGGCATCGTTGAAGTACAACGTAAGTTTTTTGGCACGCTGCACAACACCTACAACTTCCTCGCCCTGTACGCTAAAATTGATGGCTACAGTGGGACCGAGGCACTGATTTCTGTGCAGGATCGTCCGGAGATTGATCGTTGGATCCTCTCGCGGTTGCATTCCTTGATTCAAGACGTGGATGCGGCCTACGGGGAATTGGAACCCACCAAAGCTGCGCGTGCCATTCAGGAATTCACCATTGATGAGCTGTCCAATTGGCATGTCCGATTGTCGCGAAGGCGCTTTTGGAAAGGGGAGATGAGCGAAGACAAATTGAGCGCATATCAAACCTTGCACGAATGCCTGAAGGCCCTCGCCATCATGGCTTCACCGATTGCACCTTTTTATTGCGATCGATTGCATCATGACATCAATCCGGGGGCGGATTCGGTTCACCTCATGGCATTCCCGGAAGCAGACGCGCAGTGCATTGATCAAGAATTGGAGGAACGGATGAAGTTGGCCCAACAGATCAGTTCCCAGGCGCTTTCGTTGCGGAAACGTGAAAAAATCCGCGTCCGGCAACCGCTGCGGCGCATTCTTGTCCCCGTGCTGGATGAAACGGTGGAGCGCCGAATTCGTGCAGTTGAGCAGTTGATTTGCGGCGAAATTAACGTCAAAAAGGTGGAGTTACTGAAGGATGATTCGGATTCAGAAGTCTCCATTGTGAAACGTGTGAAGCCTGATTTTAAGGCCTTGGGCCCTCGCTTTGGAAAACGGATGAAGTCCATCGCATCCGCCGTGAATGCGCTCGATGCTGATGGGATCATGGCCTTGGAGCGAAACGGCGAAATCGAGGTGCTTCCTGACGACGGTCAAGGTCCTGCTGTGATTTCAACTTCGGATGTGGACATCATGACCGACGACATCCCAGGATGGTTGGTTTCAAGTGCATCGGGCGTGACGGTAGCGCTGGACATCACATTGGACGAAGAATTACGTTCTGAAGGGTTTGCCAGGGAGTTGATCAACCGCGTTCAGAACGTACGAAAGGACCACGGTTTGGAGGTCACGGACAAGATTAAGTTGACCCTCGACGCCAGCGACGATATTCGTTCTGCGATTGAAGGCAATTTGGATTATATTCGGGTCGAAACTCTCACAGATGTGGTGAGTTGGCAGAAGCCAGCAGACGGCACAGAAGTGGATTTGGGCGACGGGATTACCCTGCACATTGGAGTAGAAAAATTGAACGGAACATTGAGCAATGGCTGAAACACGATACACGGACTCAGACTTGAAAGAATTTCAAGTCTTGATCGACAACAAGTTGAAAACAGCGCGTGAGAATTACGACGAGTTGCAACGTGCGCTTTCGCATCAGGACGACAACACCACGGATGACACCTCTCCCACATTTAAGATGATGGAGGATGGATCGGAAACCATGAGTCGTGAAGAGACCGCTCAGTTGGCTGCGCGTCAAGAGAAATTCATTCGGAATTTGGAGAATGCATTGCTTCGCATCCGAAACAAGACCTATGGCATTTGCCGGGTCACCGGCAAGTTGATTCCGAAGGAACGTCTGCGATTGGTGCCGCATGCAACGATGTCGATTGAGGCGAAGAACAAGCAATAATCGCCCACAACCCCAGTCCATTGCAGACCCCCAGAACCTTTTTAGGCTGGATTTTTTTGGTTGTTCTGCCCCTTTTGGTGAGCGACCAATTGATTAAGATTTGGATCAAACTGAATTTTGCAGTTGGTCAGCGTGCTTCATTCGTGCCGGGAGTTTTGGAACTGCAATTCATTGAAAACGAAGGGATGGCCTTCGGATGGGCATTGCCCGGGGTAGCAGGCAAATTGGTGCTCACAATTTTTCGCTTGGTGGCTGCGATTGGCATTGGGTATTATTTGAGCAAGCTGGTGCGTTCAGGGGTCCACAAGGGATTGCTAACCTGCGTTTCATTTGTATGGGCGGGAGCCATCGGTAACATCATCGATAGCGCTGTATACGGCCGGTTGTTTACGCGAAGCTCATGGGGCATGATGGCAGACTGGGCCGAAAAAGCCGAAGGGTACGCGCCCTTTTTGATGGGCAATGTGGTCGATATGTTTCATTTCATTGTGCGTTGGCCCGCATCATTCCCCATAGAATCATTGGCCGGTCGGGAAGTTTTCCCGCCCATCTGGAATTTGGCTGACGCGGCCATTTCTTGTGGTGTGATTGCCATTCTCATTGGTCAGCGCGCCTTCTTTCGAGAAGTCAGTGACACGCCGGGACCAGAGAAGAGCGGAGTGGATCAATCCGAGGATTGAGGTATTTCGTCGCTCAGACCGCTCAGACCGCTAGACTTCCACCGGTTCTACCCAATCGCCGTGGGACCGAATCAGGTCCACGAGCGCATCAACCGCTCGGTCTTCGGGAACATTGCGCTCAACCACTTCTTTCTCTTTGTAGAGGGTGATTTTTCCAGGCCCTGTCCCGACGTATCCGTAATCGGCATCTGCCATTTCGCCTGGCCCGTTGACAATGCATCCCATGATGCCAATTTTGACGCCTTTCAAATGAGAGGTGACGGAGCGAATTTTGGCAGTGGTTTCCTGCAGATCAAAAAGGGTTCGTCCGCAGCTTGGGCAGCTGATGTATTCGGTTTTGGAAATGCGTGTTCGAGTGGCCTGGAGGATTCCGAAGGCGGTTGAGTTGCGCAACTGAAGAGAAGCCTGATTGCCTGCCATCCATATGCCATCGCCAAATCCATCGAGCAAAGGAGCACCCAAATCAACGGAGGCAAAAAGCTGAAAAGATTCGTCGTCTAGATCGTCGAGTTTCCGGGTGAGAATCACAGGAACGGCGCACTTCATCTGGTCCAATTGCATGCAGCAACTCCGTAAATCCGCCATGGCATGCGCGCTCGAAGCCTCCAGAGCGAGGACAATATCTTTTCGTCCTTTCACGCGTGAAACGAATGCCTCCGTCAAATCCGCTTTTTTCGCCTGAATAAAATGAACTTCTGAGGTGGCTTCCGGATTCCAGTTGGCCGCCGACCAGAGGGGGTAATGACGCGTAGCTCCTCTCCAGTCTGCGGCATCTTGAATAACCCCAAGTGTTCCGGGGAGCTCAAAGTCAATTTCGCGATTCCCGGAATAAATGTAGTCGCAAGCAAAATCATCCAAGTTCCATTTGTCCAGCGGCACCGAATACCGGTACCCACATCCGAAGAGACGCGCGGGTGTTATGTCTCCAGTGCTCAAATCATGGACCACGACGGGGACATTTTTTCCTCCAATATTCAATACTTCTTGGGCCGTGCGTCGCGCGTGATTGAATGGATCAAAACTCAAGGGAATCGCATCCATTGTGGGAGAATGGCCACGTTGCGCATACCGATCCACCAGTTTTCGTGCCACGGGAAGTTCTGCCTCGGGTGCTTCGGTCAAGGAAACTCGGATGGTATCGCCCAAGCCGTCTTCCAGCAATGCTCCGATTCCAATCGCGCTTTTGATTCTGCCGTCTTCTCCATCTCCCGCTTCGGTAACACCCAGGTGAAGAGGATAATTCATGCCTTCTGCATCCATGCGAGCGACAAGAAGGCGGTAGGCTTGGACCATGACCTGAGGATTGGAGGCCTTCATGCTGATCACGATTTCGTGGTAGTCATGTTTTCGGCAAATTCGAAGAAATTCCAAGGCACTTTCCACCATGCCCATGGGGGTGTCTCCGTAGCGGCTCAGAATGCGATCGGAAAGCGACCCATGATTGGTCCCGATGCGCATGGCACGTTTCAATCGCTTGCATTTTAAAACGAGCGGAGTGAAGCGTGTTTCGATTCGGTCCAGCTCAGCGGCATACGATTCGTCGGTATAGTCGATTTCCTCGAATTTTTTCTTGTCCGCGTAATTGCCCGGATTGACCCGGATTTTCTCCACATGATCTGCAGCAACTTCCGCTGCATTGGGCGTGAAGTGAATATCGGCCACCAGCGGCACGTGCTTATTGGCAACTTGCAATGCTTTTGCGATGCTTCCCAACGCTTCCGCCTCCTTCTTCGATGGCGCGGTAATTCGTACGAGTTCGCTACCGGCATCCACCATTCGGATGCTCTCATCTACTGTTTTTTCTACGTCGAGGGTATCGGCGGTGGTCATCGATTGAATCCGGATGGGCGCATCGCCGCCCAAGGCGAGATCGCCCACTTTGATTTGCCTCGAGACGCGCCTGCGGTAATTGAACCAATCGACATTCAATTGATCAGATTGGGAGTGAGATGCGGCGTTTTGTTCCATGGTTCCGTTTGCTCTGCTAAGGTAACCGACGGAACCCGAGATTTGTTAGAGCACAGCGGTTCGATTTGTCCACGGTTGCGAAGTAATTTTACGGAACGAAACTGGGGCAGTTGCCCATGATCCATTCCAAGTGCCCTCCATTCAAAACGAAATTGATTCAGCTATCGTGCTGACGAGCCGGCCTTACAGCGATGGCAAGCGAGTGGTACGCGTCATGAGCCGAACACATGGCGCCATAGCTTTGTGGGTGAATGAGGGCCGAGGGAAAAACCGCCGCATTGCCATGTGGCATGCAGGAGCACTGTTGGAGCTCAGTGGAATGAACCGCAAAGGTTCGGAAGGACTGATTCGATTTCGAGAAGCTCGAAGAACGGTTGTTTTGGATGCTGTCATTCGAGATCCACGGCGCAGCGCTGTCGTCTTTTTCATTTGTGAGGTCATCGAAAAGACGATGGCAGAGGAAACCCCTCACCCCGAAGTCCATGATTTGATGGCCCGAACCATCTGCGAGATTGAATCTTCTACAACCCTCGGTTGGATTCATGCGGCCTTCTTGGGCCAGCTGATTCGGCTCCTCGGCATTGCACCGGTCTCGCCCGGAAATTCAGACTTCACCTCGTTGGATTTGCAGTCAGGCGATTGGAAATATGAAATAGGCCTGGAGAAGGAATCATTGGAAAAGTCCATTGCCGACGGATTCATGGCATTCTTGGAACCGGAAGCTCCTGTTCCCACAATGTGGTCCATTGCGGACCGGAAGCGCCTGGTTCTTGGGCAAGTCCGTTACCTTCAGCACCAATTGGGAACCTTGCGTGAAATCAAGAGTTATGCGGTCCTAGAAGCGGTTTTCGATAACGAACGGTGAGATGGAAGTTGGCTCGATTTTTGACAAAAGCAGCGGCATGAAGCGGCTCCAAATACGAATGGGTCACGCCCGAGTTTTGGCGGCGCTGGTATTGCTTTGGATACTATCCACGGTGCAATCGCTCGCGCAGGACGATGTGCCTCAGCAGCGCCCGGCGAGCCGAAACGTTGAATCAGCGGCTTCATCCAAATCCAATGTACCCAAGCGCCAAGAGTCAAAGCAGATAAGTGCGGTGGCATCTGATGGCTTTACACCGGTGTCTTTCGCCGTTGTCCTCAACAAAAACACAGGGCAACAAGTCATGACTGACGCTGATGGAAATGCTTCGATCACGCGATCGATGGCTTCGGATACATTATTGGTTCGAAGTGTTGGTTTCATGGACATGGTGATTTTACCCGGCCAGCCACTGCCCCCTTCGATTCGAATGATTGAAGATTTGATCAGCCTTGAAACGGCCCAAGTGGTCAGCCAGGGCCTTGTGGATGCGAGCAGTGCTTCACTTTCGACACAGGCGATGGCGATTCCGAACCGCAAGAATCAAGTGATTCGGTTGGAAGTTCCGCAGACAGCCGCGGAGTTGCTCTGGTCGACGGGATCGGTATTGGTGCAGCAAAGCCAGCAGGGAGGGGGTTCACCTATCATTCGCGGATTTGAAGCGAATCGAATTTTATTGGTCGTCGACGGCGTCCGCATGAACAATGCCATCTATCGCAGCGGCCATTTGCAAAATGCGATAACGGTGGATCCTTATATCCTGCAGCGGACGGATGTTTTGATGGGTCCGCACAGTATTTTGTTTGGCAGCGACGCATTGGGAGGAGTGATTCACTTTCACACCCGAACGCCGAAATTGGGGCGGAATGATTTTCAGGTAAACACTTCGGGAGCCTATCGCTCTCCGAACCAGAGTCAATCGTGGCATGCCGATTTCGAGGTTTCTCGACCGAGGTGGGGCAGCATTACATCTGTCACGCACTCGGATTATGGCGATTTGCGCATGGGAAAGTGGCGCCGCCATGGCAATTCCACATGGGGGTTGGATACCCTCTGGTCAGCGCGGGTGGATTCAACGGATGTGATGCTTTCCAATGATGATCCCAACATTCAAAAGGACTCGGGCTACAGCCAATGGGATGTCTTGCAGAAATTCAGGGTCCGCGTCCCAGGGGCGTTATTGGACTTGAATTTTCAATGGAGCCAAAGCAGTAACATTCCCCGCTACGATGCCTCGTCAGATTATGCCAGCGATCAGCTGAAATGGGCCGAATGGAACTATGGGCCTCAGCAACGCGCGATGGCTTCTGCCCGATACACGCGCTCCCTATCTCGTTGGAACCTGCAATGGCAATCGTTGGTCGCCTACCAAAACATTGAGGAGTCGCGGATCAAGCGCCGTTTTGGATCGGAATGGCGTGAAAGTCAGATCGAGCAGGTTGCGGTGTTGAACGGATATTCAACCGTTCAAAAATCGTGGTACAATGGCTTGAAGCTTACCGCAGGCATCAGTGGCTCATTGGATGCCGTTCAGTCAGATGCGTTTCAGGTAAGGGCCTTTCCGTCGGATTCCCTTTCGCCCGATGAGGCCATGGCACAGTTCGCGATCGATACCCGTTACCCCAATGCTGGAAGTAGCATGGGGACGGGTGCGGTGTTCGCCACGGGCATATGGAACATCAATCAACATCAATTGGCAGGAGGGTTGCGATGGAGTCGATCGCGCCTCGAGGCCGCATTTGAACCAACGGCGTCTTTTGCGCTGCCTTATGAGACTGTGAACATGAAGAATGGAGCGTTGACCGGGGGAATTTCCGATCAATGGACCAGCGCCAATCGGGAGTGGATTTCCAATTCATCGTTCTCCACGGGATTCCGACACCCCAACATTGACGATATGGGCAAGGTGCGGGAAAAGGCCGGTTATGTTTTGGTTCCGAATGACTCATTGCGACCGGAATACTTATATAGCATGGAGCAATCGTTGCAATGGGATTGGGAGGGCAAGCAACAATTGACGGTTTCAGTGAGTGCCTTTGCTTCGCGCCTCAACGACGCGATTGTTCCGCAAAACACCACCTTGGACGGAGAGGAATTCTTTCTCATCGATGGCGATTCAGCACGGGTTCAGACGAATGTCAATGCGAGTCATGCTCACATCGGCGGGATTCGAGCAGAAATTCACGCAAAACTGACCCCTTCTTGGAATGTGCAGGGAGCCGTGAATTGGACGGCGGGTCATCAATTCATCCCTGATGCGTCCACGGGCATCAAGACAAAATTGCCCATGTCTCATATTCCGCCTATGTTCGGGAGGGTGGCGACCCACTACAAAGGCCGGTGGTGGACCTTCGAATGTTATGTGCTTTTCAGCGGCTTCAAACCCTCCGATCGATTTGGGCCATACGCGACGGACAATTTGGATTTGATGTTGCCGGAAGGCGCTCCGGCTTGGTGGACTTTGAACGGTGAATTCAGTGCACAAGTGCATCCAAAATTGGAATGGCGATTGGGCATCCGAAATGCCCTCGATATGCATTACCGGGTATTCGCCAGTGGCATCAGCGCGCCGGGTCGGGGACTCTACACTTCTTTGCACGCAGCGTTTTAGGCTGGACGCATTTCAAGTTACCTTCGCTCCATGCGTTTTGAAGCCATTATCGGGCACGAGGAAATTGGATCCAAACTCCGCACCGGGGTTAAAAATCGGCGCGTGGCACATGCCCAGTTGTTCAATGGGCCGGAAGGTTCTGGGGCGCTGGCCCTGGCGCTGGCCTACGCGCGTTACCTGCATTGTCAAGATCCAACCGATGCGGATTCCTGTGGGTCTTGCACTTCGTGCAAGCAATACGAGACATTGCAGCATCCAGATCTGCACTGGTCCTTTCCATTTTTCAAGAAAGACAGTTCAGAACAATCGACTACCCAGCCCTTCCAAAATGCCTGGCGTGAGCGGGTTTTGGAAGATCCTTATTTTGGACTGGAAGAATGGTTGGGAGCCATAGGTGCAGATAAAAAACAACTTTTTATTAGCGTTCAAGAGGCCTTGGAGTTGAACCGAAAATTGGGTTTGAAGTCGTTCCAAGGCGGATGGAAGGTGCTCATCCTGTGGCTTCCGGAAACCATGCGAGTGGATACGGCCAATAAGATGTTAAAACTGATTGAAGAGCCAACGGACAACACGGTGATGTTGTTCGTTAGCGAACAAGCGAATCAGTTGCTTGCGACGATTCGATCCCGGGTACAGATGATTCAAGTGCCCAGGCTCTCCGATGAATTGGCAGCGCTGGGCATGCACCAGCGCTATGGGGTTGATTTGGAACAGGCCCGCCAATGGACACACGTCACGGATGGAAACGTTTCTGCTGCGATGCGGATGAAACATTCGGGGGGATCCGAGGTGGATCGGGACCTTTTTATCCAGTGGATGCGATCGTGCTACGTTCAAGAGACACCTAAAACGGTCGCCTTGGCCGAAGATTTTGCCAAACCCGGTCGGGAATCGATGAAACGTTTTATTCGCTATGCGTTGCACATGGTTCGGCAGTGCATTGTCGGCAATTACGGCGCCCAAAGTTTGGTTCGATTGACTCCACCAGAGCGGACTTTTGCAGAGAAATTTGCTCCTTTTATCCACCACGGAAATGCGATTGCAATTCAGCAACTCCTTGAAAATGCGCACCGTGACATCGCAGGAAACGTGAACGGGAAGTTGGTTTTTTTGGATTTAAGTGCCCAAGTGAGTCTTTTGCTTCGGAAGCCAACCTGAAGGGATGTATCTTAGGGCTCATGAGTTGTAGCAATTGCAGAAACGGAGCGGATGGCACGCCAAGAGGGTGTCGGAGCAATGGAAATTGTGGTACTGGCGGATGCGGTCCACTAACCGTGTTTGACTGGTTGGAAGGCGTGGCGCTGCCCTCTGGACAGAGTGCCTTTGATGTCGTCGAAGTGCGCTTCAAAGCGAACCGAAAGGGATTCTACCGCAGGTCCTCACAGATGGAAATCCAGGTTGGAGATGTGGTGGTGTTGGATTCTGACCATGGATTCGATGTGGGGGTCGTTAGCTTGCGGGGTGAGTTGGTCAAAGCCCAGATGAGCGCTAAGCGAGTCAAGGATGACCATGAAGTTCGAAAAATTTCCCGAAAAGCCACACAGGAAGACATTGACACGTGGCAGAAGGCCAGCATGCGTGAAGCAGAGACCATTGCGGAATCGCGTAAAATCATCAAAAGCCTTGGCTTGCAGATGAAGTTGGCCGATGTTGAATTTCAAGGGGATAACAAAAAAGCCACGTTTTACTACACGGCAGAAGTCCGAGTAGACTTTAGGCTCCTTGTTCGCGACCTGGCATCAGCCTTTGGCATACGGGTTGAAATGCGACAAATCGGAGCCCGTCAGGAAGCAGCCCGTGTAGGAGGGATCGGTGTTTGTGGTCGGGAACTATGCTGCTCCAGTTGGCTCAAGGATTTCCGAAGCGTGAGCACTTCGGCCGCGCGCTATCAGCAGTTGTCGCTTAACCCTCAAAAGTTAGCGGGGCAGTGCGGGAAGCTGAAGTGTTGCCTGAATTTTGAATTGGACCAGTATGTGGAGGCCGTCAATGAATTTCCATCGCCCAACACCAAAATCAAACTGAAGGAGGGCCGTGCATTTGTGTTCAAGATGGACATTTTCAAACGGCTGGTTTATCTGAATGCGCCAGACGGAGCAGGCAACGGCCCCGTCGCAGTTAGCCTCGAGGACATGAAGGAATTGATGGCGATGAATGAGCGCGGTGAGTACCCCGTTAATTTGAAGGACTTCATGCAAATTGAAGCGCCTGATGAAGTGGACGAGGTCTATTCCAATGTGGTCGGGCAAGACAGCGTAACGCGATTTGACGACGAGCGGAAACGGAACCGTAAGAAGCGGTCGGGCCGAAGAAACCAAGGGAAGAATGGACCCAAAGGGCATTCAAATATGCAGCAATCCGGGGAAAAGAAGGGCCCTCAATCGGAGGCTAAATCCGGCGGTGACAGCTCAAAGCGCAACAAGCGCAGACCGAAACGTCGTGGGCCGAAGGCACCAAATTCCGACGCAGCTAAATAAATGATGCCTTTCGTACGCTTGAGAAATCCGTCTTTGCCTCGATTGCGGGTCACATTGGCGTTGGGCATTGTGTTCGTCCTTGCAGCGTGTGGATCAGAAGTTCTTTTTGCAGGCTCCAAGCCATTGGATGCAGCGATTGGTTGGGCATCGGACGATGTGGCCAAATTTGATTGGCAAGTGAGTGATACGCTTCAGCGCCATGATTTTTTCATCGATCTCCGGCATAACCAGGACTATCCCTTCACCAACCTCTATTTGTTTGTGGATTATACGTTTCCGAATGGTTTGGCCCGCAGGGACACGATTTCATGTGAATTGGCCGATAATCGTGGCAGGTGGTTTGGTTCTGGTATTGGAAATCTCATTGAGCACCGGATCGGATTTCGACAGAACACAGGCTTTCCTTTGAAGGGGGATTACACGGTGAAAATAGCGCACGGCATGCGTGTGGATCCGCTTCCAGGTATGTTGGATGTTGGATTCCGCCTCGAGCCTACATCGATTCGAAAGGAGTAGGCTCAATCGGCCTTCTGGGCGAGGGGTACAGGCTCATCAAAAGCCAGTGGTCGATCATTTTCCAACCATCGTTCCATTCCTCCGATCAAGTCAAAAATGTGCGGATGACCAATGATACGAAGCTCCTCAGTGACCACTCCACTCCGCCCGCCTGCCTCGCAATAAACAAATACGGGA